>ERZ812616.709-NODE-709-length-44232-cov-3.369853_pt1 | contig 44232 bp, 39 predicted proteins | sample MGYA00376249_ERZ812616 | MGnify/ENA primary metagenome ERZ812616 (study PRJEB26924, sample SAMEA4378265) | human gut metagenome | biome: human gut; feature: human-associated habitat; material: faeces | place: China | collected 2013 ...
TTCGAGGATATGGTAGCAGAAGTTCTGGCACTGACAGGTGAGGAGAACCCGGTGAAGGTAAGAAGAGTCCTTCGCAATTCCTGTATGTTATCTTCCGATGTAAGTGCCGCTTACGATCCGCTTTATCCGGAAGTATTCGAGAAGAAGAATACAGCATATTTCGGGAGAGGACTTGTGTTGAATAAATACACCGGAAGCCGCGGAAAGAATGGAACAAGTGATGCTAACGCAGAGTATGTTGCAAAAGTAAGAAATGTATTTGACAATAATCATGTTGCTTTTCAGACCGCAGAACTTGGAAAGGTCGACCAAGGCGGCGGTGGAACCATCGCTTACGTCATGGCAAATAAAGCAATGAGCGTTATTGATAGTGGTGTGGCAGTTCTGTCCATGCATGCACCATACGAAGTGACAAGTTCAAATTTCAGAATCATTTCAGTTTTGGCGGAGTTAGCGGTATTGCCGTGATTATGAGCGGTCTGCTTGGAGGCTCTGCGAGCACGTATACATTTGTCATTAATATGCTTTTACTTGTAGTTGCATTTGTATTGCTGGGAAAAGAAGTGGCAATGAGATCTGCTTACGTGAGTGTCCTGTACAGTGTCACACTGGAAGTCATCCGGTATGTGTGGCCGATGTCAGGACCGCTTACGAATCAGCCAGTGCTGGAGCTTGTGTTCTGCTTTATGATTCTTGCAGTATGCTCCGCAATTTTCTTTAACATGGACGCGTCCAGCGGAGGATCGGATATTATTGCTTTGGTATTAAAAAAGTATACAAATGTCTCAATAGGAACGGCTCTGCTGGTCGTAGATTTCATAGTTGTCATCGTAGCATTTTTCGTGTATGGTGTAACTGTAGGAGTATTCTCACTGGTCGGATTTCTTGCGAAGTCATTTTTCATTGACACGGTCATTGAGACATTGAATCTGTGTAAGTATTTTACGATTATTTCAAAAAATGCGGAGCCAATCTGTAATTATATTAATACAGAGCTGAATCACGGCGCGACAATCTACGATGCAAGAGGTGCTTACACAAAAGACAACAAGCAGGCCGTTATGACAGTTGTAAAACATGAGCAGGCGAGAAGCCTCAGAAATTACGTTCATGAGGTAGATCCAGACGCATTTATGATGATCACCAACAGCAGCGAGATCATAGGTAAGGGATTTATAGAGTAATGATATTCGAAGATTAGGGAGTATTGTGAAAGTGCGAGAGTACGGAGCAATACGTGAGGTATCATTCATAGTAGTGATAAAAAGGATAGCAGAGGAAAAAGTAAAGAAAAAGATTTAATAGGAGGAGCTTGTAATGAGCAGCATATTTGACATATTAGGGCCAATTATGGTCGGTCCGTCCAGTTCTCATACAGCGGGGGCAGTGCGGATCGGCTATACAGCCAGACAACTTTTTGGAGAACCGGTGAAAAAAGCAGAAGTGTATCTGCACGGATCATTTGCGGCGACAGGAGAAGGTCATGGAACAGACAAGGCGATTATTGCAGGTCTTCTCGGAATGAAACCAGATGATCTTCGAATCCCGGATAGTTTTACAGTAGCAGAAGAAAATGACATGGAATTTACCATTGCAAAAAAAGAAATCCGCGGCGCACATCCGAATACAGCAAGAGTGATCATGGAAAATGGTGCGGATAAAAAGATGGTCATGCAGGCATACTCTATTGGAGGAGGCCGGATCCGTGTCAGTATGCTTGACGGGATAGAAGTTGATTTCAGCGGGGAGAGCAATACGTTGATCGTGCGGAACATGGACCGCCCGGGCTGTATTACAGAGGTAAGCGCGGCACTGAGCCGGGAGAAGATCAATGTTGCGACGATGCAGGTGTTCCGTCACAAAAGAGGCGGTCTTGCCGTTATGGTCGTAGAGACAGATCAGTCCATACCGGAAAATGTTGTGGCTGAACTGAAAATGAAAGAAGATATTCTGGAAGTAATATCTCTGAATCTGGAGGAGGGACGATAGTTATGGCATATCAGGCAGTGGATGAGATTATGGCAAGATGCGAAAAAGACGGTGTAGAATTCTGGAAAGCCGTTCAGCTTGAGGACTGTGAGGAAAACGGAATCAGTGAAGAAGAGTCCTGGAATCAGATGACACATATGTGGAATTCTATGAAAGAGAGTGTTGCAGCATATGACCCGGAGGCAATTTCCAGAAGTGGACTTGTCGGAAGAGAAGGAAAGCTGATGGATGCATATCGGGAGCAGGAAAAACCGTTGTGCGGCGATTTTGTATCAAAGGTTATTGCAAATGCATTAAAAATGGGATGTAACAATGCCTGTATGAAGCGAATTGTGGCAGCTCCGACTGCCGGAGCCTGTGGAGTAATGCCGGCAGTTCTTGTTACTTATTATAAAGAATATGAAGCTTCAGAGGAAACCATGATCCAGGCGCTGTATGTGGCAGCAGGAATCGGTCAGGTCATTGCGTCCCGTGCTTCACTGGCGGGAGCCTCCGGCGGTTGTCAGGCAGAGATAGGTTCTGCTTCTGGAATGGCAGCAGCGGCAATCTGTAGTGTACGCGGCGGAAGTAAAGAGCAGATGGGACATGCATGCGCCATGGCACTTAAGAATCTGATGGGACTTGTCTGTGATCCGGTAGCCGGGCTGGTAGAAGTTCCGTGTGTGAAAAGAAATGTAGGCGGTGCAGTCAACGCTTTGGCGGCAGCAGATATGGCACTGGCAGGAATCGCAAGCCACATTCCGGTAGATCAGGTCATTGATGCCATGGGCGAAGTCGGAATGAAGATGGACGTGTCACTCAGAGAGACAAGTATGGGTGGTGTCGCAACAAGTCCTAAGGGTCTTGAAATTGCAGAGAGACTTGGAATGTAAATATTACGAAAAGGAATGCCGGAGGGCATTCCCTTTTTTAGGAGAGTATGTTATAACAAAGATAAACAATTAAGTGTCATGAGTAAGGTAAAGAGAGGATAAATTATGTTAGATGAGCACATGGGACCGATTAAAAAATACAGTATACTGACTGTGGGGGCAGTCGTACTTGCACTGGCGAACTATGTATTTAAGTTTCCGAACCATTTCAGTTTCGGAGGTGTAGCCGGTTTTGCAGTTATTTTAAGTGGAATGTTTGGCGGTTCCGCCAGTACGTACACATTTGTAATCAATATGTTACTGTTATTGATTGCATTTCCAATATTGGGAAAGGAAGTTGCAATGCGGTCTTTCTATGTCAGTATCGTATTCAGTGGTGTGCTGGAAGTTGCGCAGTATGTGTATCCGATAGACAAGCCAATCACGAACCAGCCGGTGCTGGAGCTTGTATTTTCTTTTATGCTGCTGGCAGTGTGTTCCGCGATATTCTTCTTCATGGATGCGTCCAGCGGAGGAACCGATATTATTGCTTTGATATTAAAAAAGTATACCAGCGTGTCAATCGGAATGGCGTTACTGCTTGTAGACTTCGCAGTTGTTGTGATTTCTTTCTTTGTATATAATCCGACCGTTGGACTGTTTTCATTTGCCGGATTCCTTGCAAAATCATTTTTCATTGATTCCGTAATTGAGAGTCTGAACCTGTGTAAATATTTTACAATCGTGTCAGATGATGCTGATACAATCTGCGATTATATTCATAAAGAGCTGAATCACAGTGCGACCATTATGTCAGCAGAAGGCTCTTATTCACACGAGCCGAAGAAAGTCATCATAACCGTTGTGAACAGGGACCAGGCATTGAAACTGAGGAAATTCGTAAGAAGCGTAGAACCGCATGCATTTATGATGATTACAAACAGTAGTGAGATTATAGGAAAAGGATTCCGGAATACGATGTAGGATTTGGAAAAATCAAAAATACAGGATTCAAGACAGAAATAGGTGCCCTTATAGAAAATGTTGTATATAATGAGTTGTTAGTTCGGGGATATGAAGTATATGTGGGAAAAACGACAAAGGGTGAGATTGATTTTGTAGCAGTGAAAGACGGAAAGAAAGAGTATTACCAGGTCGCATATTTGCTGGCAACGGAAGATGTCATAGAAAGAGAATTTGGAGCATATAAGGATATTCAAGATAATTATCCGAAGTATGTACTTTCCATGGACAGATTTGATTTTTCAAGAGATGGAATTATACATCAGAATGTTATAGATTTTTTGATGGAAAGATAAAAAACCCCGTTGACAGATTCAAAAGAATCGACTATATTAACATTAATAAAAGGGAGTAACTGGCGCCTGTCAGTCTTGCAAAGTAGAAAATCAGGCGTTTGCGATGTCGTCAGTACGATGAGCGATCATCCGTATCGTAATGAAATGGTGAGACTTTTATTGCATATTTTTGGTGTGCAATAAAGGTCTCTATTTTTGTACATCAGATGAGCCATAATAGGAAAAAGGAGGTACAAATTATGTTGACAAATGAGCAGGCGAAGGAAAATCTAAAGACATACGGACCGAATGAACTGGAAGAGGGAAAGAAAAAAAGTGTCTTTCAAATATTTTTAGAACAGTTCAAGGATTTTCTGGTAATTATTCTGATCATCTCCGCGGTGATCTCAGGATTTCTTGGAGATGTGGAGAGTGCGATTGTAATCTTTGTAGTTATTACGATGAATGCGATTCTTGGAACGGTGCAGACGGTGAAGGCAGAGCAGTCGCTGAATAGTTTGAAGCAGCTGTCGGCACCGGATGCGAAAGTTGTACGTGACGGGCAGTTAATGCAGGTACCGGCGAGAGAAGTGACCGTCGGTGATGAAGTAATTGTGGAGGCGGGAGACTTAATCCCGGCAGATGGAAAGTTACTTACAGTTGCAAGTCTTAAAGTGGACGAAAGTGCACTGACAGGTGAGAGTCTTCCAGTGGAGAAATCTTTAGATGAAGTGCCGGAGGGCGCAGCACTCGGAGATCAGACGAACCGAGTATTTTCCGGAAGCTTCGTGACTTATGGGCGAGCATCTTATGAAGTAACGGAAGTCGGAATGAGTACGGAGGTCGGTAAGATTGCCGGGCTTCTGAAAAATGCATCAGAGAAGCAGACACCGCTTCAGAAGAATCTGGATGATTTTGGTAAGAAGTTGTCCATCACAATCCTTGTATTTTGTGGGATTTTATTTGCCATCAGCGTGATCCGTGGAGAATCGATTGTAAATGCATTTTTATTTGCGGTAGCGCTGGCGGTAGCAGCTATCCCGGAGGCGCTTAGTTCTATCGTGACCATCGTGCTTTCCTTTGGTACACAGAAGATGGCGAAAGAGCATGCAATCATCCGTAAGCTTCAAGCGGTCGAAGGACTTGGCAGTGTGTCAATCATCTGCTCTGATAAAACTGGAACTTTGACGCAGAATAAAATGACTGTGGAAAATTATTATGTAAATGGTGAGAGTGTCTGTTCCGGAGAGATTGATCTGAAGGATTCGGCACAGCGAGAGTTACTGATGTTCAGTATGCTTTGCAATGATTCTACAAATCAAAATGGTCAGGAGATTGGGGATCCGACGGAGACGGCTCTTATTAATCTTGGCAGCCTTTTGGGAGAAGATTATGCACAAGTGCGTGAAGAGTATCCAAGGCTTTCTGAGGTGCCGTTCGACAGTGACAGAAAACTCATGTCCACGGAGCATTTTATAGACGGACGGTATGTTATGGTCGTAAAAGGTGCGGTCGATGTGCTTCTTGAGCGTATGAGCCACATTCAGGATGGAGATACTCTAAGAGAGATTACTGAAGAAGACCGTGTCAGAATTGAATTACAGAACAGACATTTTTCCGAAAATGGACTGCGAGTTCTTGCATTTGCATTTAAGACGATGGAACAGGAGCAGGGGCTTACATTAAATGATGAAAATGACCTGACATTCCTGGGACTGATTTCCATGATGGATCCGCCAAGAGTGGAGTCTAAAGATGCAGTTGCGGAATGTATCAAGGCAGGAATCAAGCCAATCATGATTACGGGCGATCACAAGGTAACAGCAGCGGCCATTGCAAAACGAATCGGAATTCTGGAAAATATGTCGGAAGCCTGTGAAGGTGCGGTCATCGAAGACATGACGGACGAAGAACTCCAGGAGTTCGTACCGAACATTTCTGTGTATGCAAGAGTTTCACCGGAACACAAGATCCGTATCGTGCGGGCATGGCAGGAGCGTGGAAATATTGTGGCAATGACGGGAGATGGCGTGAATGATGCCCCGGCACTGAAGCAGGCAGATATCGGAGTTGCCATGGGAATCACGGGAAGTGAAGTGGCGAAAGATGCGGCAGCTATGGTGCTGACGGATGATAACTTTGCAACGATCGTCAAGGCAGTGGAAAATGGACGAAACATTTATCAGAATATTAAAAATGCGATTCAGTTCTTGCTTTCTGGAAATTTTGCAGCGATTCTTGCAGTTTTGTACGCATCACTTGCAAGTCTGCCGGTTCCATTTGCACCGGTACATCTGCTGTTCATCAACCTTCTGACAGACAGCCTGCCGGCGATTGCGCTTGGACTGGAGCCGCACAATCCGGAAGTGATGAAAGAAAAACCACGTGCCATGGGAGAGTCCATTTTGACAAAACCATTTCTTACAAGCATCGGAGTGGAAGGTCTGTGTATCGGAATCATGACCATGACAGCATTTATGATCGGATATCGCGATGGAAATGCGGTGCTGGCAAGTACGATGGCATTTGGAACACTTTGCAGCAGCCGTCTGGTTCACGGATTTAACTGTAAAGCAAACAAACCAATCATTTTTACGAAACGATTCTGGAATAACATTTATCTGATCGGAGCATTTGTACTTGGCTGTCTTTTGATTACAGGAGTACTGATGATCCCGGCACTTCAGGGAATGTTCAAAGTGCAGACACTGACGGTAGCACAGTTGATGACTGTATATGGACTGGCTCTTTTGAATCTGCCGGTTATTCAGCTGCTGAAATGGATCAGAACGCGAAAGAAATAGAGGATTTGACAGGATATTGGATAAAGGAAGGAATTGAATGGAACTGAATAAGGAAAATATGCGGAAAATCCGGGAGCTGATTTTGTTCACAGCACTGCTGATCGTGGTACTGTGGAAATATGAAGAGGTGTTGGAGGTACTGGGATATGTGGGACATCTGATCTTTCCATTTCTGCTTGGAGGAGCCATTGCATTTGTACTGAATGTACCGATGAACTTTATCGAGCGGCACTTGTTTACGGAAAAAGTAAGAAAAAATAAAGTGGCAGATAAGCTTGCAAGACCGGTGAGTCTGTTGAGTGTACTTTGTATCGTAGTTGGCGTGTTGACGGTAGTGATCTTTGGTGTTGTACCTCAGCTTGTAAATACATTTGGAAATCTGGGGCAGAGTATTACCCAGTTCATCCCACATGCACAGGCGTGGGGGAAAGAGGTCTTTCATGGAAACAAGGAGGTTGTCGAACTGATCAACAGTGTACAGTTTGACTGGGACAAGATTGTGGAGACACTGATTGATTTCCTGAAAAATGGTGCAGGAAATATGCTGAATTCGACACTTACCGCTGCAAAAAGCATTATCAGCGGAGTTTCAACATTTGTCATAGCTTTTGTATTTGCGATTTATATTTTGCTGCAGAAGAAAAAGCTTGGGATACAGGCGAAAAAGGTACTGTTTGCATTCGTACGAAGAGGTCGTGCGGAGGCTGTGGTGGAAGTCTCTTCCCTGACTTACAGCACATTTTCAAGCTTCCTGACCGGACAGTGCCTGGAGGCTGTGATTCTTGGAAGCATGTTCGTAGTGGCCATGACAATCTTCCGGCTGCCGTATGCACTGCTGGTAGGAATCTTTATCGCATTTACCGCACTGATACCGATCTTTGGAGCATTCTTAGGCTGTGCGGTGGGAGCATTTTTAATCTTCATGGTCGACCCCATGAATGCGCTTATGTTCATCGTGTTGTTTCTTGTGCTCCAGCAGATAGAAGGGAACCTGATTTATCCGCATGTAGTAGGTAATTCTGTAGGGTTGCCGTCCATCTGGGTGCTGGCGGCGGTCAGCATCGGAGGCAGCCTTATGGGCGTGGTCGGAATGCTGATATTTATACCGATCGTGTCGGTGGCATATGCACTGTTCCGGGAAATTGTGTATCTGAAGCTGAAAAAACAGGGGGTAGATCCGGTAGAGCTGGAGGATTAATAAAGACAATTAAGTCAGACCAATGAAGTGCTTATGTGTAGAATAATGTTAAAAATTAAGAAAAGTTCGTGCAGTTTAGTGTGAAAAAACGATGAAAATACATTGATTTTTACACGAATAGTTCATATACTATATTTAGAACAAGTTTTGAGTATGAAGGGAGGACGGTATATGTACAGGAAAATCATGGACTTTTTGGAAGAGTGGAAGAATGAAGAACATAGAAAACCACTTATTTTACAAGGCGCGAGGCAGGTAGGAAAGACATATGCGATTTTGGAATTTGGGCGTACACATTATGAGAACGTAGCGTATTTTAACTTTGAAACAAACCCAAAGCTAAATGAAACATTTGAAGAAAATATCAGTCCAGATTATTTAATACCGATTTTATCTCATAGTGCAGGGCAGACAATAGTGACAGAAAAAACTTTGATCGTGTTTGATGAAATACAGCTTTGTGAACGGGCATTAACTTCATTAAAATATTTTTATGAAGAAAGACCAGATTATCATATTATAGTGGCAGGCAGCCTTCTCGGTGTTGCGGTGAACAGGGCAAGATTTTCATTTCCAGTCGGGAAAGTAGATATGAAGACATTGTATCCGATGGACTTGGAAGAATTCATGATTGCAATGGGCGAGAAATCACTTGTAGACCAGATTAAGAAATGTTTTGAGACAAATGAACCGATGCCGTCTGCGCTCCATGATGCAGCCATGCAGCTTTATCGACAATATCTGGTTGTGGGAGGAATGCCGGAATGTGTCATGCAGTTTGCAGAGACCAGAGATTATATACTGATTCGTCATACACAGGATACGATACTTGCAAGTTATCTTAATGATATGAGCAAGTACAACAATTTAAATGAAATTAAAAAGACAAGACTTGCATATGACAATATTACAGTTCAACTTTCAAAAAAGAATACCAGATTTCAATATAAACTGATAAAAAAGGGTGGAAGAGCTTCTGAATTTGAAAATGCAATTGAATGGCTTTGTCTGTCGGGGATTGTTTCACAAGTCTACAAAGTGGAACAGATCAGGAAACCATTGGAAAATTACCGGGATATAGATGCGTTTAAAATTTATGTGTCGGATTTGGGATTATTGTGTGCAAAGAAAGATATTGTGGCAAATGATGTCCTTTATATGGTGGAAGAGTTGAATGACTTTAAAGGTGGTATGGTTGAGAATTATGTCAACGTACAGCTTACTATTAATGGATATAATACCTACTATTGGGAAACTGAGCGGGGCGCAGAGATAGATTTTATTATTCAGCGTGAAGGTAAGCTGATTCCAATAGAAGTGAAGTCTGCGGACAACACAAGGGCAAAGAGCCTGAAGGTTTATATGGATAAGTATAAACCCGATTATGCGATAAAGCTTTCAACGAAAAATTTTGCATTTGAAGATGATAAAAAGATAGTTCCGCTTTATGCCGCATTTTGCATTTAAATGGAAGAAAATTTAATAAATAAGACATTAAGATACCGCTGGAGCTACTGATAGTAATTGCCAGCGGTATTTTCATACAATCAGGAAAATATGCGAGATAATACCGGATTGTTACCAGTTATGCCAATGGATTCCATATATATAGAAAAAATGTTATAATAAATGGGGATTTTGGATTTATCAGGATGAACCGGTGAAACTGTTGACCAGGGGAAAAGAGAGGTGCCTATGGAACGGACAAAAAGAAAAAATGTGTTTCGAGCAGAACTTATTATTTTTCTGGCTGTAATTGCAGTCAGTCTGCTAGTTTTGTGGATCCGCTGGGAGAATTCCCATGCCACTTATAAGAATTATGATATTGTCGTGAAGAAGAATGTGTATTGTGAGAAGACGCAGACAGGGCGAGTGGATCTGCAGATCAGGCGAAAAGGCGGAAAGAAGGCCAAGCTGCTGCAGACACAGCAGGAGCTTAAGCAGAGCCAGTCTTTTCAGATCGTAGAAGATTCTTATAAACTGGGGATTGTCGATGATGCGTCTGCCTATGATGGAAATATTTATGAGCAGAAAAATGCCGGCGGGACGCAGTATCTTACGCTTTATTATGTAAACCATGAAGCTTCCGGCAGGCAAGGGAAAATGCATCTGGTGATGAATGACGCAAAAACGGGTAAGGAGCTTATCAACATTAAGACTTCACCGAAAGTCAAAAAGGACGCGCGCAGATATGAGTACCGGGGAAAAGATCTGTATGTGAGTGAGGAAGGAATTCTGTTAGATGCGGGAACTGACGAAGAATTTTATAATTCGCAGGCAATGACCGCAGGTCTTATGACAGTATGCTGGAAAAATGGGAAAGAGAAACAGATCCAGTTTGATCCAAATGCAGACGTATCAGAGTATGAAGCTGCGGATATTATCGTCCCGAAAGTGATTTCCACAGGGAAAGAAAAATCAGAAGGGCTCCACTGCTATTATGCCTTGGAACTTAGTGACTGGGAGAATATCCGAGAGATAAAGCTTGGGGAAAATGTATTTGCGAAAGCAGAGAACCTGGAAAAGGCGACAGACGATTTGAACAAAAAGAAGAAAAAATCGAAGGAAGAAAAAGCAAAAGAAGAAGCCGAAAAGAATGCAGAAAATCAGAAAAAGAAGGAATTTTATACAACAGATATGTCTTTATTGAACCAGCCGGAAGATTTTCACATTTCTGATTATTATATTACGAATAAGGTGATTGCAGGCAACCGATATTATATTGATGAAAATCATGTGCTGTGGGGACAGGGCATGAACTACTATGCCCAGCTTGGAATCAATCACCCGGAAGATGTGGGCAACTGGTATCATGAGGAGTACATGGAACCTCAGAAAATAGCCGAGCATGTTGTTCATGTAGACGCATCAGCCAACGGATATTTTATGATGTATCTCACGGAAAATGGAGAACTGTACGGCGCGGGCGCGAATCTACAGGGAATTCTCGGAAAAGAACCAGGCGAAAACGATGCCATGAATCCACAGCAAAATGTGGTGAACCAGCCGAAGCTTCTGATGAGTGATGTGGCTTATATGCGGGCTGGTGCGACCTGTGCGATTGCGCTCAAAAAGAACGGGGAAGTGTACTGGTGGGGTGAGTTTATGTCCGGCGAAGCAAGCAGCATTTACGGGGAAGGAACGCTGATGTACACCGAACCACACAAGATGCTGGATCAGGCAATTTACGTCACGACCACCAACAGACGTTCAGCAGCGATAACGATGAATGGTGACCTGTACACCTGGGGCGATAACACCTATGGCCAGTGTGGATATACCGGTGAGAAAACATTTCTGACAGAGCCGGAAAAGGTCATGGAAAATGTACGAATGGTCTGGTGTGATGAGATTGAGCAGAATGCAATTTGGACAGATCTGGCAAATGTGAACCCGAATGATTACGGTACGACCTGTTATGATGATACATTTATCCTGAAAAAAGACAGAAAGATATACGCCGCCGGAACAAATATCGGAACCGAATTCCTGCCGATAGAAGTAAAAGAATATGTGCCGGAAAGCAATCCGACAGAAGAGTATACCGGAGAAAAGAAGATTCAGATTGAAGGAACCGCGGCAGAAGGACTGGCGGAGTAGGGGAAGCTGCTATGAGAAAGAAAATATGTATAGGTCTTTTGGCAGTTCTATTGGGAACAGGATTGGGAGCTATGATCGTCAATCACATATGGAAAGAGCCAAAACAGGGAGTAGATCTGGGAGCGACACAGATGATTGTAAAAGAGTTGACTGTGCAGACTCTGGGGCAGGTTTCTTGCAGTGACTCTGTAAAGGAAAACCTGAGAGAATCAGGAAAAGATATCAAGATTCCGGTTTTGACGGTAGATATAAAAAATCCTACAAAAGACAGGCAGTCATTTACCATTTACAAGGTGAATCTGGAAGTTGGAAAATGGTCTTCTGCAGTGAGCTGGGATTTATTTCCGGAAATGAATGACAACTCAGAGTTAGTCTGGCCGATACCGGCGGGCGAAACGAAAACAATCGTTATACCATATGTGGCATATAGACAACTCATGTCTGAAAGTGACTGGGAAAAATTAGATCAGGATAATATGAAGCTAAGATTTAGCGTAGTGCAAGGCAGTATTACGGTGAATGTAAAATAAAAGGAAAATAAAATATAAGTGGAAAAGCAATTAACGGTAGTAGGTTAGTTGCTTTTTTCTGTTAAATTTTCTTTTTATATTATGAAATATAGTAGAAAAGAGGTGGCAATGTGGAAAAGTTTTTTTGTTATGTATTAGGTGTATTAGGAAGTTTTATTAGTTGTGCACATGGTAAATGTGATATACCATTGCGGACATTAATATTGTTTATGGTTATTGATTATATATCAGGAATTATGATTGCTGTATTTTTTAAGAAATCACCTAAGAGTGAGAAAGGAACTCTAAAAAGTGAGGTGGGATGGAAAGGAATATGTAAAAAAGGAATGATGCTTATATATGTATTTGTTGGTGTGCATCTTGATATCTTGATGAATAATGATTATATAGGAAATACTATTTGTATAGGATTTATTGTAAATGAATTAATTAGTATTATTGAAAATGCAGGAATTATGGGAATTCCAATGCCAACTGTTTTGAAGAATATAATTGATATTTTGAATGAGAACGGATAAATATTGTGATAAGTTTACAAATCATTATGAAATATCTTCTTTATAAATAAGTGATCACTAGAAAAGAAATAAAGGAGATGTTTTAAAATGAGTGAAGCAAAAGGAGATTCAAGAGTAACTGAGGTTCAGGAATGGTTGAATGAGACATATGGGGCACAATCCTGGTTTACAAAACTGACAGTTGACGGAATGACTGGAGCAGGTACATGCAAAGCTTTGTGCAAAGCCCTGCAGTATGAAATTGGCGTGAAAAATGTTGATGGAGTTATTGGAGCAGGAACATTGGCAGTATGCCCGACAATTGGAGCTACAGTAACAAATACAAATCTGATTAAGATTATTCAGTGCGGTTTCTACTGTAAGGGATACGAGTGTGGGGGAATTACCGGACATTATGGTGCGGCAGTAGAAATAGCGGCTCAGAAATTCAAAATGGACGCAGGATTTGATGCTGGAAATGGAGAACTCCAGCCTATATTTATCCGTGCATTGTTAAATACGGATGCATTTGTTCTTGTAAAGAATGGAAAAGATTATGTGCGAGAAGCACAGCAGTATTTAAATAATACATATATCGTTAAATTAAGCAACTGGGCACTAATTCCGTGTAATGGAATTCCGGACCGAAATATGATGAAAGCAATTATTGCCGGATTGCAGTATGAAGAGGCTAATCATTCTACATCAGGAGTAGATGGAATTTACGGAAAGAATACTTTATCAAAAGCGCCAACGCTATCTTCGGGTACAGCAAAAACTGCTTATGTGAAAATTGTACAAATGTGTCTGATGTGTATGATGGAGACAAATGCAGGTATGGATGGAGCATTTGGAAGTGCGTTAAAAAAACAGATTGAAGAATTTCAGAAATTTTATTGTCTTTCAGGGGTAACATCAGGAACAGTAGACAGGATTACATGGGCTTCCTTACTGTCAAGTAAAGGAGAAACTTCAAGGGCGGCAAAAGCGTGTGATACATCTACCGTATTAAATTATGCAAAAGCTAAGTCACTGTATGATGCAGGATACCGATATGTTGGAAGATACTTATCAGGAACAGTAGGCGGCAAAAGATCGAAAGCGATGACAGCAGAAGAAATTGCAGATATATTCAAGGCAGGATTAAGAATTTTTGCAATTTTCCAGGAAGGAACACCAAGCTTAAATAGATACACAGCAACGGTTGGTAAAGAAGAGGCACAAAAGGCAGTAATGGCAGCACGGCAACTTGGAATTCCTGAAAATGCAATTATATATTTTGCAATTGACTATGACGTGATGGATAAAGATATAGAAAGGGTGAAAAGATATTTTGAAGGAATCAAACGAGTCATAAATAGATATGGAAAATATTATCGAGTCGGAATTTATGGTGCAAGAAATGTGTGTACAAAAATTTGTGAAAGTGGATTAGCAGAAAGTTGCTTTGTAAGTGATATGTCCACCGGTTTTAGTGGAAATTTGGGGTATAAAATTCCGAAAAACTGGGCTTTTGACCAGTTCCATGAATATCAGTTCTCGTCGTTGGATGGAACGTTTGGATTGGATAAAAATGGATATTCGGGACAGTATTCAGGTTTTGATACAGTGACTGTTGATAATCAAATGATTCCAGATGTAAGTGATGAATATCGTAAGAAAAAAGCCAGTGCATTATTAAATACAATTGGGATTCCGCTTCCGTCAAATTTCCAATGGGGAAATAAGTGGACCATTGAATTACCAGGAGCAGAAGTTACTATATGTGTGTATAAAAGTGCTAGCAAATTACCTTCGACAGAAGGAATGTTATCATTTAATATAAGTGATGGAGAAATTGATACAACATTAGAAGAAAAAATGAAAGATGTATATGGAAAATTAGATTCCAAATTTACAAAAGATATCGGCTTAACAACGCCTTCTGCAATGTTTGGGATGGCAACGCAGATAGAGAATGGAGAAATCTCTTATTCATATGGTATAGACATAGAGGGAAATTTGATTTTTAAGTGTGTTAGTAAACAAGTTTTAAGAAGTGAGGGACCGGTAGAGTATTCGAATGGATATGAATTTGAATACAAAATCCATAAGTCAGATGAACAAGATCCTGAAACGGATAAAGTCTATGATTTTGAAGAAATTAGAGCAAAAATAGAGGCACAGGATCCGGTAACTCAAATATTATTTTTTATTACCATAATAATAGTAGCAGCAAAAGCAGCTGTTGAACTTGTGCTAACTGTTATTAGGATTATAGTGTGGATTTTAGGAAGATTTTTGGCTTAACTCATAATAATGGAAGGGGCTGTTTTTTGTTACAGCCCTTTCGATATTTTTGAATTAAAAAAAGTGGAAAAAGATAAATAGTTAGAAGGAGTTAAAAATTTTTTCTCAAGAAAGAAGAAGTCGTCACATTTTAGAATAAGCAGGTAGAGAGAGGAAGTTTCATAAACACGGCTTATAGAATCATATGAAATTTTTATGAGAGCATGAGTGGTGCAGTCGTAACAAATATAGAAATTTTCATAAAATTCAAATTGCATTGAAAAAGTATGGGAGTATTTCCGGTAATAATTGTTATATTTTTTTTGTACTAATAGTAGAGGAGAAACGAAATAATATAACAGAACAATAAAACTGTAGAAAATGAAAAAGGCAGTAATACTATACTCGTGAGAAGATATAGAAAGAAAACCACCTAAAAGAGAGGCTATAGCTGAAATAAGATAGAATTTAAAAGACCATTTGGAGCGAAAAAAATATGCAAGTTCTAAGGTATATTTTTTTTTAAATGAACTTGAAAAAGTAAAAAGTATATCTGATTGATTATTTGCATTAGACAAAGTATTTGAATTCATTACAATTTTTACCTCTTTTCATAGAAATAAAATTAAGAAAATCTATTAAAGTTCCTTTGTAAAATCCATTTTTATTTATTAAAAGGTGAGTTTGTGTATTTGCTAAAACAATTAAATGAGTAGTATGAGCGACAAAGGAAAATTCTGAGTAGTGATATTGCATATGAGAATGATTACATAAATTATAAATTTCAATGTAATCTTCAAAAAAATAAATGTCTTCAATAATATCGGATTGATACAGAAAAGTATTTTTTTTATAAATTTTATGAATGCTTTGATAAGGTAAGAGAAACCAGAAAATCGGGATTAAAATAGCACTTAAGGTAAATATGAGAAAAAGTAGAATAAGGTGAAAATAATGAAAAGAACAGTAAGCCAGAATCAAAAAAAGAATTGAGAATGAATAGCAGGCTATCCACCCTAAGATGATGCGGTGAAAAACAGTAATAGATTCATAGAGAAGGGATTTAGTATGTACTGTGTGGTTTATAAATAAAGGTTGCTGTGTATTATTTGTTTGTATTTTCATGAATTATAACGTCCTCCAAACATTTTTTTAAGTATACCATGCTTAGGGACTTTAAAGAAACAGTTTTGGTACATATAGTACAATTATTTAGCTAAACAGTAGAATTAAACTATATAGCTAATAAAAAATAAAAACTATCCCTATCAATACATTTTAGATTACTCAACTTATCTATAGAATGGAGTGTAGAAATGTATTGGAGGAGAAAACATGGATTACAAGGAGCTCGGAAACCGCGTACGGGAAGCGAGAACAATATATGGTATTACACAGAGTAATCTGGCAGAGAGAGTAGGTTGTTCTGTTCAACACATTTCACATATAGAAACAGGTCATACAAAAGCAAGTTTACCATTGTTAGTAAAAATCGCGAATACATTGCATGTCTCTGTAGATTATTTGTTACAGGATAGTTTAGAAGAAAATTCATCAGAATTATCGATTTCGATAGAAGTACGTTCATAGAAGGAAAAAACACTTATATACAGTATTGTAGATGGATTAAGAAAAGGGTTAGATAATTTTGAATAAGCAGAATAAGAACATATGTATTCATGTTTGTGACGATAATCCAGTAGCTATTGAAAAGGCAATAAAAATAACGAAAGACCTTTTGAATGAAGAAGGATTGGCAGCAGAAATCATTACATACGAAGATGGGAATCAGTTCACGGAAAGATATAAAGAACGAAAAGATGAATTATTAATTTTGGATATAGATATGCCGGGAAAAAGTGGGCTGGATATTTTGAAAGAATTTGAAATACATTGTAAAAATAATCGTGTTATTTTACTTACTGCATATGATAATCTGGCATTACAGTCTTTAATGTATGGTCCATTTCAAATTGTTCGAAAGGATTTAATGGAAATCGATTTGGAAAAAGCAATTCGAAGATTTCTGAGAATAAGAAATGAACAGAATGCACAATTGGAAATAAAAGAAGATGGAATGCAAAGAGTTGTAGATATAAAGGATATCTTTTCTATTTAAAAACGACGAAATTATTCATACATTTATTTGAAAGATCGTCGTTGCGTAAAGGTTCGAAAGAATTTGCGAGATTATGAATTTGAGCTGGCTGGCAAAGGGCTTGTCAGAGTTCATGCAGGATATATGGTAGCAATGAAATATTGTGCCAAAATTGAAAAAGGTCAGATTGTCATGGAAGATGGAACAGAAATCCCGATTAGCAGAGACAGAAAGAATATGGTAAAAGAGCAGTTTATGATAAGCAGAAGAAAATAAAGCCTTCTGCTTTTTTGATGCGTATTTCGACATATATCGACATATGCCAATATATAGTTAGAATATACCAGCGTGTTGCGTTTGTTGAAAATAATTTCTTATTCCTTACAAAGGGGGATAAGAAAATGGAACAGACCGTAAACCAGGCAATCATGGAGTGTAAGGCTGGAAAAAACCGAGAAGGGAATCTAAATTGGATAATTCAGAAATTTCAACCAGTTATATGTAAATATGCAGGGAAATTGTATTCTTTGGAATATGAAGATGCAGTTCAAGAACTTAGTGAAGCTTTGATAATGGCAGTAGTTAGTATAGATGTGTGTAATGCAGAGGGACAAAGTATTGCTTATCTTGTAAAAGGTATCAAATTAAAATTTTATGAATTGCGGAGAAAGAGTATCGTTGAATATGAGTATCGGATGCATTCAGAACAGATTGATGTAAATACAAATATAACGTGTACAGATGATTATTCTGAAATAGAGTGGAAGCTGGAATTAAAAAAATTGAAAGATAAAAGCAGTCCTATGGAGTGCCATATTATCGATGGAATGGTATGGGAAATAAGTGACGTAGAACTGGCAGATTTATTACATGTATCCAGACAGTATATTAATCGAAAAAGAAGGCAGTTGATGCAGAGACTAAAAGATCAAATATAAAAGCATTTGATAGAATGATTCCAAAGAGAAACTTGATATGGTACAATCGTAGATGGAAAATAAAATTAGGGAGGTGATTTTAAGGTATGTTACATATATCAATTTGCGATGATGAGATAGTTGCTGTGGAAAAGATGAGGAAAATCGTGGGGAAAGTACTGGAACAAGAGCAATTATTGGCAAATGTAGGGACTTTTGAAAATGGGGAAGAATTTTTAAATCAATATATAATCAGAGACGACGAATTGGTGATATTGGATTTGGATATGCCGAAAAAAAATGGAATAGATGTTATAAAAGAGCTTGAAAAGATTCAGAGGAATGAAGTGGTGATTCTGGTTACGGCATATGACAATCTTGCAATACAATCGTTTTCTTATGGACCATTTCAAATCGTTAGAAAAGAACGACTGGAAGAGGATTTACCAAAAGCAGTAAGTAGATTTTTGAAAATTCGTCAGAGAAAACAGGCAGTGTTGGAATTTCAAGTAAAAGGAGAAATTATACATACGAAAGTGTCTGACATTGTATATTTTGAAAAATGTCAACATCATGTTTATGTGCATTTGCGAGATCAAACAGTTCTGTGCATACGGAAAAATATGCAGGATTTTGAGAAAGAACTGGCAGGGAAAGGCTTTGTGAGGACACATGCAGCATATATTGTTGCGCTTAAATACTGCAAAAAGTTTGAAAAAAATGACATTATTCTTGTTGGGGACATAAAAATTCCGGTGAGCAGAGACCGCAGACAAATGACAAAAGAACAATTCATGATAGGCAGGAGAAGATAAGTGGATATAGTAAATTTTGTGGTTGGACAATTGGTAGGATTAGTAGAGCCATTTTTGGTTATAAGATTTGTGGTTAAGTGTCTTGAATGGAAGAATTCGATAAAATATCGAAAAAGTGTATTCGTAGGTTTTTGGTTATTGTGGTTCGTAATTGCACAAGGAAATGGAAGGTTTAATGGCAGTTATGTTGTAATTATAATTATTGACACTTGTTTATTATGCATATTCAGTTTTCTTTTTTTTGAAAACATTTTAGTAATAAAGATTATGATCAGTATCTTAGCGGAAGTGATAAATATCATTTGTCCATTGATAATTATGCAATTGATGACATATGTTGTAGATATTTCAATTTTTTCTTTTCTTAAAAATGAAGGTCCATTATTTGCGGTAGGAGCAATCGTATCAAAGATAATATTATGGTTGATTTATGAAAGTATATATCCGGCTTTTCGATATTTGATCATGTATTTTCCAGAAGACCAGACTATTCTCACAAGTGTATTGATTGGTTTTACAATAATTAGTGAAAATTGTATATTTCAAGCAGTTTCGCAGAAAGGTGTTAGTCATTATACAATTGTCTTACTTCTGATTGTTTCTTTGGGAATTATTGCTTTGTGTGGTTATGTTATCTATATGATGATAACAATTAGTAAGAAAAATGAAAAAATGCAATTCTATCAATTGATAGAGTTAAAAAGTCAGGAGCAGGAGCGGCAATTGGAAGAGTGGAAATATTCCGAAGAGAGTATGCGGAAGTTTCGCCACGATTATAAGAATCATTGCATGAATATGGATCATTTACTTGAGGAAGGTGAGTACGAAAGTCTAGGCAGGTATTTAAAGCAGTTCGTGACAGAAGAACTTGGAGAGGTCAGATCAATCTACTCAGACAGTCCGATTATAAATGCAATATTTCATAATAAGATGTCTATATGTAAAGAAAAAGGGATTGATATTTCATGCGATATTACAGGAAGTGTGAAAGGTCTTGATGATATGGGCGTTGGGAGTATTTTATTTAATTTGTTGGATAATGCAATTGAGGCGTGTGAGAAAAATAAAAAAGAAAAGAGAATCGTTTGCAGAATCAATCGAGAAGTTGACGAGGTAAATATATTTGTAGAGAATAGTATTGAACAGTCAGTGTTGGAAGAAAATCCGTCACTTGAAACTACAAAACGAAAGAAAGAGCAGTATGGAATGGGGCATATGATTGTAGAAGAGCAAGTGAAGAAACTGGGCGGTATGGTGGAATATTACGAAGACGAAATGTTCTGTGCTCATGTGTATCTTCCGATGTAAAACATGATGATAGATGTGTAAATTATCCCTAAAAGTAGATATGGAGAGTCATTGATGGCATTATAAATGCCATGATAGAAAAAAATGCAGAATATTTTACAGAAAAATTAGTATCAAAAAAATTAATACAGAATGAGGATAAGGCTGTTTATCAGTATGGAATAGAGATATTAATATCAACAGCAATTAATTTAATACTTTTATTAGTAATTGGGATTATTACGAGAACAGTTTTATTGAGTATATATTATCTTTTTATATTAGCGACAATTCGGACTCTGACAGGGGGCTATCATGCAACATCACATTTTAAATGTAAAATGTTAAGTTGTTTTACGTATATTACAATTGTATATTGCATGGGAAAAGCGACTTATTTAGAGAATCTTTCGAATCAAAGTATTACGCTTGGGGTAGTAGGTATTATCTTTTTAATTGATTTTTTTATTCCAATTACAAAAGGTATTAGTGGTAAAAAATGGAATCAATTAAGAAAACAAATAACATTGAGAGAAGCAATATGGATAATAGTTGTTTTTGTGATGCGTGATAAAAAAACGAAAGGAGGAATTTTTTTATCATTTATGACTATATTTGTCTTTATGATAATTGGCAAGATAGAAAATGAGAAAAAAAGTCAAAAAAGTAGTATTAGAAAAGACAGTCATATTGATAAAGAGGGTAGCACTTAAAGCAAGTGAATATCCATCGAGTTATGGATTTTATGAAATACAAATACCAGAAGAATTGAAAAATAGAAAACAGAATTCTTAGAAACAGGGCGTTGGAAATAACGCCCTGCCTCTTAAATAGCATTTATTTTTTGTATTGAGCAATGATATTAAAGATTGCCGATGATATTGCAGTCTCTAAAACTTGGGTAACGATCCATGCCAGTATCCATGAACATTGGTCCATTGCTAGGATCTTCTTCGCCCCAACGCTCTACGTACATCAAGTTTGGATGAGACTTACCGGAAGTGTTGCTGGAAGTAGCAACAAAATAGCCTTTCGGTACAGTTCCAAGGTATTTTCCGGTTTTGTCATAGTATTTTGCAGCACGTCTTGTCTGGAACACAGCTTCAACAGTGCCATCACCGTCTACGTCAACATTGTATAGACCACATTCCGTTAGAGGTGTAAATGCTCCGGTACCAGTAGCTCCATCAATCCAACCATACATACCGTTGCAATAAATCCCCTGATAATCGGCTCCAGCGCCGTTTCCAGCCCAGGAATCTGTCCATGCAAAAATGGCATTTACTGGAAGCGTTCCGATAACATCAGATCCTCCGTTTGTTCGTGTGATTTTAAAGGCACGACCGCTTTTGTTTACAAATAAAGTTCCCATAATAAAATCTCCTTTTCAATTCATAAATGTAATAATCGATTATTCAATTATTAAAAAGAAATTATATGTGGGAATGTAAACTGAATTACAAAAAAATTAAAATGTTAAGTTGTAAATTCAGATACAATTTTGACTATATTAATTTTAGAAAAATATCTAGACATAATATATCGATTGTGGTACACTTCTTTCAAGCATTATATTTCCAAGATCTTGAAGGTTTGTACCATTTCTAATTTCAATACATTTTCTAGGAATTTTCAATGCTTGAATTACCACGATGAACAAGCAGAAGGGATTCTTAGAAAATTTAGAAAAAGTCAGGAGGAGAGTCCTTTCGAACACAGAAGAAGGAGGATACTGAATGACAAAAAGTATGAAAGCAGTAAGAGACAGAAAAACAGATAACAGAAGAATCTCACAAAATATGGAGAAAGCCTTTAAGAAAATGGCGCAAGTATTTGGATATCCAAATCGCGAGTACAAAGACCGGGTCTTCCGAATGTTGTTGAAGGAACCTAAAGTAGCACTGGAAGTTTATAATGCTATGAATGGAACTTCGTATGATAATCCGGACGAATTGATTATAACAACGTTGGAAAATGCAGTTTATTTAGGTATGAAGAATGACGTGTCATTTATATTGGGAACGCAGTTGGTTCTATACGAACATCAATCAACACCGAATCCTAACATGCCGTTACGGAATCTGGCATATGTGGCCTGCGTTTATATGGCGTATGTATTTGGGGATAATCTGTATAGACGGAAGTTAATTAAGATTCCCGAACCGAGATTTGTGGTATTTTATAATGGAACAGATAAGATGCCGGAACAGAGTGTTTTACGGTTATCCGATGCTTATGAAAGTAAGTCGGAAGAACTGGATTTGGAACTGAGGATTCGATTCATAAATATAAATCCTGGATATAATGAGGAAATGATAGAAAGAAGTCCGACATTATATCAATATGTGAAATTTGTAGATATAGTCCGCAAATATCAGCAGGAAATGTCATTCCCGGAAGCTGTGGAAAAGGCAATTGACGAATGTATCAAAAATGGTATTCTTGCGGAGTTTTTAAGGAAGAACAGAGCAGAGGTGTTAAGAGTGAGCATATTTGAGTATGATGAAGAAGAACATATGAGGCAGGAACGAGAAGAAAGCAGGCAGGAAGGTATAGAACAAGTGAATGATTTGTATGATAAATTGCATGACTTAAATCGAGAAGAAGATATTTGGAAAGCTATAAAAGATGTTGAATACAGAAAGAAATTGCTGGAAGAATTTCATCTTGATTAAAAATTTTACAAGACCAGATGCTGTGTTAATGTCCAGCATCTGGTTTTTCTTTACATTTGCAATATATCACGGCCACTAATGTGCTTACAGCGGTCGCCAGTATGCCGGGGCCGACGATGGCAGCAGGATTGATACTGCCGTACTGGCTGCGGTAGGCAATGACATTTACAGGAATGAGCTGCAGGGATGATATATTAATGATAAGAAATGTGCACATTTCATTGCTGGCGGTTCCGGGGGTGCGCACTTTTCCCGGAAGGCGGTATTTGCGGCGGTCGTCTTCCAGATTTTTCAGTTCCTCCATTGCTTTCAGTCCGGCGGGAGTTGCAGCCCAGCCAAGTCCCAGAATGTTAGCAATGATATTCGTGGTGATGTGGGTGGCAGCAGGGTGATTGTCCGGAAGATTTGGGAACAGGAAATGAATCAGTGGCTTCAACTTTCGAGAAAGCTGTTCGATGATGCCGGCTTTTGTTGCAATTTCCATAAGCCCTACCCAGAAGGACATGATACCGATCATAGTAATGCATAGCGTGATTGCTTCCTTGGAAGAATCCAGTGCGGCATTGGTGATGTCGGGCATGCGTCCCGTGAATGCGGCGTAGATAATCCCAAGCATCATCATACCGGCCCAGAGATAATTGAGCATAAGAAAACCTCATAGTTTTCGCTTTATAAAAACTATGAGGTTTGTGTAATAAGTATGTCATATTATTTTAGAGAATCATCCAGCTTTCTCCATACGGTAAAGATCATCGTGACAAAGCAGGCGGTTCCGCCGATGAAGTTGGAAACCGGCTCGGCAAGAAAGACTCCATTTGTTCCAAGTCCGCCTACAGTCGGAAGCCACAGTGTCAGTGGAATAACGATGATTGCCTTTCGCAGCAAGGAGAAGAATACGGCTTGTTTTGCTTTTCCCAGTGCAGTAAATGTGGACTGTCCGGCAAACTGCAGCGACATCATAAAGATTCCAAAGAAATATAAATGCATCGCAGGTACGCCTTCGGCTAACAATTCCGGTTCGCTGTTGAACATGTGAATGAAGAAGCGTGGGAAGGCGAGCAGTAATGCCCACATAAAACAGGAAAATAAGATACAGACAATCGTTGTAAATTTGATTGCTGATTTTACACGCGCATGTCTTCTGGCACCATAGTTAAAGCTCATGACAGGCTGCGCACCACTTGTAAGACCGGTGACCGGCATGGTAATGATTTCCCGGACGGAGTTAATAACGGTCATGATTCCAACGTACAGGTCACCACCGTATCTGGAAAGAGTTGCGTTACAGACAATCTGTACCGATCCATTTGTAATCGCCATAATAAATCCGGCAAGTCCAAGAGCACAGATTTCCTTTACTAATCGGAAGTCCAGTTTCATATAAGCAAGTGAGAGTGTAAGGATTGCTTTCTTTCTGGTTAGAAAATGTAATACCCAGATTGCAGAGATTCCTTGCGAAATGATGGTCGCAAGAGCGGCTCCGCGGACTCCCATATGGAGAACGAAGATAAAAAGCGGGTCCAGGATCAGGTTCAGGACAGCACCGATGGAGACGGTGAGCATTCCGGTCATTCCAAATCCCTGGGCGTTGATAAAATTGTTCATGCCAAGACTGATCATAACAAAAAGTGTGCCGATGAGGTAGAGGCTGATGTATGCATTTGCATAAGGATAAGTAATATCACTGGCGCCGAACAGGTAAAGCAATGGGCGCTTGGACAGGTAGCACAAAATCATGAGAATGCCGCCGGAAATCAGGAGCATGGAAAAGGAGTTGCCGAGAATTTTCCGGGCGCGCCCAGGTTCACCGGCACCTCTTGCCATAGAAAAAAGCGGTGCGCCGCCCATACCGAACAGATTGGCAAAAGCGGTGATGATTGTAATGACCGGCAGAGTCAGACCGATTCCGGTCAACGCCTGGGTGGACACGTCTGGGAGATGACCGATGTAAATGCGGTCAATAATGTTGTAAAGGACATTAATGAGCTGCGCAAGCGTCATAGGAATTGCAAGACTCAGAATATTTCCAGAGATGCTGCCCTCACCAAAGTCATGAGTGTCCGTAGAGTTTGCTTTTGGTAAAGCAGTTGTATTATTTTTATGTAAAAGATTCAATTTCGGAAACTTCCTTTCTGATGCCGGTATGGATTTTATCCCACCGGCATAATATACAACAGATAGTATAGGGCAAGCAAAAGGAGAATTCAAGGATTGAAAGTATTTCTTTACCTGTCGGATTTTATTGTACCACTCATGATATTTGGGATTATCTGTTACGGAATTACAATGAAAATTCCAGTTTATGACACATTTGTAAAAGGAGCGAAGGACGGATTTTTGACTGTTATCAAAATTATGCCGACTATGGTAGGGCTTATGGTAGCAGTCGGAGTACTAAGAGCATCCGGATTTCTGGAATTTCTGGCACAAATGATTGGAAAAGTTACACAATATATCGGATTCCCAGGCGAATTAGTTCCACTCACAATAGTAAAGATGTTCTCCTCGTCTGCAGCGACAGGTTTACTCCTTGATGTCTACAAAGAGTACGGGACAGATTCCTATCTGGGACTAGTGGCATCCATCAGCATGTCCTGCACAGAGACAATATTTTACACCATGAGCGTTTACTTCATGACCGCAAAAGTAACAAAAACAAGATACACACTGCCAGGGGCATTACTGGCAACACTCGCCGGATTGGCGGCCAGCGTAGTACTAGGGGGCGTAGTAAAATAGAAAAGTTACGGTAGAAAACGCAGAATAACTACGTCCCCCAAAGGTTGCTCTCAGGGGCAAAATTCGGTATACTGATAGGAGCAAATCCCGTGTGTTTGTGGGTGAAGGAGGAACGAATGAATCTGATCAGTCGGATTCCGAAGGATTTTTACAAGGTATTCGGAAGTAAATATATGGAATTCTATATGCAGTTTCTTGTGGCGGTTTACGAGGAGAGCAGCCAGTCGTATTCGCTTTTGGGGTTGACTGAGGGCGAGTGTCAGGCGATTATGAATGAGCAGCTTGCCCGTATGACGTTAGACTGGAGTGAGGAGCGCTTTGATGAGGAAGGGGAGCTTTTGACGCGGTCGAACATGGCAATGATAAGTTTACGGCATTTTGAAGACTGGGGATGGCTTAGACGTGACTATGACGAAACACTAAACAGCTATGTAGTATCTTTCCCGGAGTATAGTCAGTTGTATGTGGAGTTGTTCCGTAATCTTTATAGTGATGAGGACAGCAAGGAGCGCGAGAGTGTGCTGGCAGTGTACAGTCACCTTTATACATATAGTTCGGATCGGGAGAAGAATAATGACATTCTGAAAAGTGCACTGCATACGTCAAGATCCCTGCTTCAGATGCTAGCAAATATGCAGGAAGGGATGCGCGGATATTTTGATGAATTATCGAGCCAGCGAAGTTTTTTAGGAATCCAGGAAGTTCTTGTAAAGGAAATCAACAATAGTGACAGCCAAAAATATGCGATTTTGACGACAACCGACAGCTTTTATCGTTACAAGGAAGCGGTCAAAGAGCTGATAGAGAAGAATCTTGGGGAAAATGAGACAAGGCGTGAAGGTTTTGTGGAAAAGCTCCGGGATATTCAAGTTCAGCTGGCGCGAGAGGAGCAGGAGAAGTCTGAAGAACGAAATGTGCAGAATAAGCTGAGCATTCAGCGTTACCGTCTGGAGCGGGCAGTGAAGCTCTGTGACGAAGCGAATGAAATGTTGTACCGCATTTCCAGAGAGTTTGATGCCATTGAGCGAAGATACAATATGCTGATTGAGCAGAAGACTGTATTTGCAAGCCGGGCTGCTGCGAGAATCCGGTACATTTTGATGGAAGGCGTGGTCGAGGAAGATCAGACAATTGCCTTTGTAAATCTTTTGACTCAGAGTGAAAAACGTGATGAAATTTTGGACAAGTTGTCGCAGAAAATGAAGCTGACCGAACCATACCGTGTGATGAATGAAAAGAGTCTGTATCAGAGACGGGACCGGAAAAAAGAAGTATTTGTACCGCAGGCGGTGACAGAGGTAACAGAACAGGCAGATTCGGAAGAAATGAATGAGTATGTTCTGAAGCCGCTTTACACGCAGAAGGAAATCCGAGAGTTCCGGAAACAAAACGAGCAGGATGGAAACTTTATTGTGACGAAAGACACAGTAAAATCCATGGAAGATCTGGAAAAGCTGTTTCTTGTTTGGCAGGATGCTACGGAAGTTGCGGAAGGAACGGAAGAGATTGAGGTCGGAGAAGAGCTTGAGAACGAGAATGGTCTGAGATTCTCTAAGCTTGTGATTAAAAAATCTCAGTAATCATCAGGTGAAATATCATAGATGAGGGCTTGTGCCCCAACATCATAATAAGAAAGACAAGGATAAGGAAAAATATATGGTAAATTATATGGAAGAATTGTCTGTGACGGAGGCGGAGAATCTGAAGAAAACCATTTCCGCGCTGTTTCGGCAGACATGCATTTTACAAGTAAAATACGATCCGGTCACATTGACGCCGAGGGATAACCTTCACTATGAAATCTGTGTGAGACACCGGAAATTTATAGAAGACTATCTGTCCGTACTTGGGTGCGAACTGGTACACGACCCGCAGGAACACATTTTCAGGCTGACCGGAGAAGGCGTGGCTGTGGAACGTTTGAATGTGACGGCTACGAAGATCATTCTTCTTATTAAAATAATCTATCGGGATAAGATTCTCGGGGAAGGTCTGAATGCGACTGTGACGAATCTGGCGGAGATCCGTGAGTATGGAAAGAACACGAATCTGATCAATGAGAAGCTGACTATGGCAGAGTGGAAAGATGCGCTGTATGTTATGAGCAAGCATCAGATCATCGAGGTGCCGGGCGCGATCCAGAACGTAGAAGATCAGACAAAGATTTACATTTACAGCACAATTAATCTGTATTGCAGTGGTGTAGATATTCAGGCATTGATAAAAGAATATGTTGATGAGGAAGGCGGTGCAGAAGTTGAAGCAGGCGAAGAAGATATTTACAAGAATGCTGATGAATAATTGGGGCGGTGTCAGCCACAAGATCATGGAGTTCCATGAGTATGTGAATCTGTTCAGTGGTAAGAGTGGCTCTGGAAAATCAACAGTTATGGATGCCATTCAAGTCGTTCTGTACGGAAGTATTTCCGCTACATTTCTAAATAAGGCGGCGGACGACGCGAAGAACCGCCGAAGTGTGCTCAGTTACCTGCGAGGTGCGCAGAAAGACGGCTCTTACAATCGTGATGGACAGGACTTCTGCTCTCAGATCGTACTGGAGATATTTGACACCGGAACGAAGGTGAGCACTTGTATCGGTGTTGCATTCGAAGTTGGAAAAAATGATACTGATATCCGAAAGTATACATTTTTCAGCCACTCCGGGAAAATTCCGGAGGATGAATATCTGACGGAGAAAGGTGTGCCATATACAATTGCAGGACTCAGAAAGCTTGTGGAAAAGCGGGTGGATTCTTCGGACAATCGTGGACGAGGTGATGTGAATCGTCTTTATCCGTCAAAAGAGGCATATCTGAAAACGGTTTATGATGTGATCTTTGGATATGTGGAGCCGGGGCGCATGATGACCATGGAAAAGAGTGCGATTGCCCTTCGCATGACAAATGGAACGGGTCAGTTTATCCGTGATTATATGTTCCCGAAGAGTAAGGAGGACACGGTTTCGACCATCAGTGACCAGCTTGGTGCGTACCGTGAGATCAAAGAGCGTGTGGAAGACCTGGAGAATCGGATCCATCTTCTGGATGAGATCAGCCGGCAGAATCTGGCACTTCAGACGACGCGGGCGGATAAGATCCATGTGGAACAGGTGTTAAAATATATTGATATTGAAAGCTTCAAGACGAAGATTGAGGCGAGAAGTCAGGATCTTATGGATATTAATGAGAAGATTCGTACCAGAGAAAAACAGCAGAATGAGAATAATGAGAAAAAGACACAGCTTACGAACGCACTTGTTGAGGTAGAAGCGGAACTAAAATCCAGTGATTATGGTCAGAAGGAGAAGGAGCTGAAGAGTCTTAAGGAGACCATCAAGCTTCTGGCCCGCAACAGTGAGCAGTGGCGAGAGGTTGTAAAAGGACTTGTCCGCTGGGAGGAAGATGAAGAGATCAGTGCCTATGTGAGCAATCCGGCACTTCAGAGAATTGATGAGATCAAGTCGGGAAATATTTCAAAGGAAGCAATTGAGAAGCTAAAGAAACAACTAAGTGACGCGCTGGAGAGCATTAATGAAGAAGTTGATGAAATCGGTACAAGAATCAGTCAGAACCGCAAGGATTTGAAAGAGAAAAAGGAAATGGTGGAGGATCTGAAAAACGACCGCAAACCGTACCGAAAAGAGTTGAAACAGGCAAGGCAGGAGTTACAGAACCGTCTGAGCACACAATATGGAAGAACCATTCACGTCAACATTTTCGCAGACCTTTTTGACATTACAGATGAGAAGTGGAAAAATGCGATTGAAGGTCGTATGGGGCGTGTGAAACACAGTCTTGTGACCGCACCGGAGTACGCCCTTGATGCAGCGAAAGTATTTCGTAAGCTTCAATATCTTGGTGGGATTGATGAAGTAGATCTGTTAGATACGGCCGCAATTGTGAAGTCCGAGCCAAAAGTTCATGACAATTCAATCTATGAGGCTGTTCATGCAGAAGAACCATACGTGGACCAGTGCCTGCGCCGTTATCTCGGAAGAATTGCCAAATGCGAGACAGAGAAAGAACTCCGTGCCTCCGGAAATGGTGTGACAGCCGACTGCTATTCCTATAATAATTACATTTTCCGTCATCTGAAGAAAAATGATTACGAAAAATATGCCTGCATTGGAACGAAGGTTTCTAAGGCAAAGCTTCGTGAAATGGAAGATGAGGTTCTGAAGCTGAGTGAAGAAGTATTGCAAGATCAGCAGATGCAGCAAAGCCTGAAAGCAGCCCAGGGATTTGAGCGGCTGAACCAAAGCACAGATCAGATCCTGCATCTGGCCGGGGCGGGAGAAGAACTGCAGGCATTTTACGAGAAACAGGATCAGTTGGAGAAGGAACTGCGAGAGCTTCGCGAAGGAAGCAGAACTGCGGAACTCAATCAGCAGAAGACAGAATTAGAAGTAAAAATCCAGGAAATTGAGAAGATATCTGAACAGCTTCAGAAAGAAATACTGGGCTATGTCAAGACACAGGGACAGGCAGAGCAGGATATCGTGAATTTCCAGAATCGTATGGATTTCCTGATGCAGGGATTTGTACTGAATGAAGAACTGCAGACTGAAGTCCAGGAAGCATTAAAGATACAATCTGAGCAGACATACCGACGTAAGAAAAGTAAAGAATCTGAAGAGCTGATGAAGCAGGAAGAGGAAGTACGTGATCTTCTGACCCGTGCGAGAAATCAGTTCAATCAGGCATATCCATCCTATGGTCTGACGGGCGTAGAACACGAAAATGTTTCTTATGACAGGATTTTGAATCAATGCAGACAGGACTTTGAGCCGAAGTATAAAGATGAATTTCAGAAACAGTATGATCTGATCTACCATACGCTTCGTGAAAATGTAATCGCGACGATCCACGGTGAAATCAAAGCGGCATACCGTCACAGGAAAGAAATCAATCGTATGCTGGCAAAGATTAAATTCTCTGACAGTATTTACCAGATTGATATTCTTCCGGCAGAAAATGAAAATGGACAGTTCTATGAGATGCTGATGGCACCGGAATTGGACAGCAAAGTGCTGGACGATGATGGCTTCGACGGACAGATCACGCTTGGCGAAGACACATTTTATCAGAAGTACGAGCAACAGATCCTGCGCCTGACAGAGAAATTCATGCCTCCGAAAGACGAAGATGCCAAGTCCTTAAGTCAGCACCGTCAGCAGATGGAGCAGTACGTGGATTACCGGAATTATCTGACCTTCAGTATGTATGAACGAGTAGAAGATGAAGATGGAAACGTGAAAAAAAATGCGGTCGATGACATGGCAGGGCGTGATTCCGGAGGAGAAGGACAAAATCCGAAATATGTGGCACTTCTGGCTGGATTTGCAATGCTTTATATGCAGCAGACAAACCGCGATTCCAAGATAAGACTGGTACTTTTGGATGAAGCATTTTCCAAAATGGACAAAGAACGAAGCGAAGTCTGCCTGCACTACGCAAGAGAGCTGGAATTACAGTTGATTGTGTGCGTACCGGACGAGCGGCTGCAGTCCTTGATCCGAAATGTGGACAGTGTGTACGGATTTAGAAGATATCAGAATCAGGTAAGTATGATGCATATCGATAAAGGAGAATATCTGGATATGATTGAGGGGAAGATTTGACTCGCATGAGTCAAATCTTCCCTTGAAACTTTCCCGCTAATACGCATTTTTAATTTGCTTCTGTAGAATTTCAAATGGCGCTGGTCCGGTATCGAGGATGCATTGGTGGAACTGATTCTGGGTAAAATCATCTCCCCAGGTTTTTATTGCCAGTTTCTTTAATTCCAGAAATTCCACGTATCCGATGTAATATTTGAGATAATTGCCGGGATCTGCGACAATCAGATCAAAAATGTCCTCGATTGTCTTTTCATTCGTGATTCCATAGGTTCGGAAAAAGGCAACTGTTTCAGCAAGAGTCCAGCCGTCATAGTGGATGCCCATATCGGCGAGGGCGTAAAGTCCGAGAATGACGGAGGCATTATGTTGGAGAAGTGTTGCCATATCATGAGAAAGCGGGGAATAGTAATAACTCAGCATTTCACAATATGTAGCCCAACCTTCGGTATATCCGCCAAATGACAGAAGATCTCGAATCGGAGGGTGTTTGGTGGCGGAGTAGTAGACCGTCTGATATAAATGCCCCGGATAACCTTCGTGTGCCAGAGTTGTAAAGAGAGTCAGGTCATCAGAAATGTGTCCGGGATTAATATAGATGACGTTTTCGCCACTGTTATCAATTGGCGGAATCATGTAAAAAGCAGGACTTAAATATTCTTCCATAGCTTCCTGAACATATTTTATTTCGAAAGAAACTTTTGGAGGTTCTGGGAATGAGCCGGATATTTTATCTTGCAGCGTATTTAAAATGTTGACCGGATCATCGGAAGAAAATTCGGTACCGTGACCTTTGAATAAATCAGAAGCTGCTCCCGGCGTGGTACCTTGTACAGAGCCAGAATGAGCTTCAGAGTTCTTATGGAAACTGGAATTGTTTAATAATTTCTGCATCGTTAGCAGGTCACTTTGAATTTGTCTTTGTGCAAGTTTCTGAAGCTGTGGAATGGTTCTGGCAGAACCGGTCTGTTCTTTTACTGAGAGTTCATAATATTTTTTCCCATCAGGAAGATAACAGAGTCCCCGTTTGTTGTTTCCGGTATCACGAAGATTTTGGAGTCCGTCACTAAGAAAAGTGAACGCCGGAAGAACGTAATTTAAGACGGCGTCACGATTTTGTTTCTTATAATCTTCAGAAGTTACAGCAGGCAAATTCAAAGCGTCAATTTTAGAATCAAATGTGGCATAAAGATAGTTATTTTTCATGGTGGCAAATGTCTGACATTCCGTGATAATGTCGTCGGCGACGTAGGAAGCCATGAAAAGTCCGGCGTTGCTTTTTGCTTTCTCAAATGTGAGAATAGATTGGAAATAATCGGGAATGGTAGTCAGAAGTTTCAGGTAAGTGTCAATATCGTCAGTATTATAAAAACGATATTCTGACAGAAGAATAGGAAGCTGTGCCTGAGTACCGGTAAGTGGTGTGAGAGGTTCTTCATATAAAAGATACGGCCCCATTTCCAAAGAAGAGGTATAAGAGTGTTCAAGAATGTCGTAAGTCAGCTTATTATAATCAGACAGCTTGTTCCGTTTGAACTGATGAAGGCTTGCAAGAGCATTTTCCGCAGAAGCACATATAAGCGCCGAGTCTGTTCCGGTGTATCCACAAGAGACAGGTGGATTTTGAATTCCATAAGATTCCGGATCTTTTACTGTGTAATGAAGCGTAATCGTATTCGCAGACACCTCCTGCCTAAATAGTTCCTCCACGTATCGGTCGAAGCGGGAATTCATATCCAAAGCTGAATTTCCACCAACAATCGCACTTAGAAGCAGCGCAAAAATCAGCAGGCCGGACATAAAACCAACCAATAGAAAGTGCCGTTTTTTATAAAGAGACATACAAAGAATCCTTTCAGTGCCTTTCTATAATATTTATGAACAGAGTTCGGAGAAAATGTGTTATCATGGAATACATGACATAGAAAAAATGCCGAGGCATTCTTGAAAAAAAGTGATTTTTGTAAAATGTGTAGTGAATTTACAGAAAATCACATTTGAAAGGAGTTAGAAAATGCAGCTAACACATTTTGATGAAAATGGAAAAGCAATCATGGTCGATGTTACGGAGAAAAATGACACAGTCCGGGAGGCTACGGCAAAAGGACGCATCCTGGTGAGCAAGGAAGTCTACGATGCGATTGAAGCCGGAACAGTCGGAAAGGGGGACGTGCTCGGAGTGGCAACAACTGCCGGAATTATGGGTGCAAAGAGAACTTCCGAACTGATTCCGATGTGCCATATTCTTCCAATCACAAAATGCCGTGTGAATTTCGAGATGAAACCAGAGGAATGTGCAATTGACTGTTATTGTACAGTAAAAGTGATCGGGAAGACAGGCGTGGAGATGGAAGCCCTCACAGGTGTCAGTGTGGCACTTCTTACTGTATACGATATGTGTAAAGCCATCGATAAATCTATGGAAATCGGAGAGATTTATCTTTGTCATAAAAGTGGCGGAAAAAGTGGTGAGATCAGAAACGAAAAGATTGACGGTCAGAAAGCAAGACCGTGCCAGAACTAGGGAAGTTAGGGGAGAGCTAAATTCGTTGACAAATAAGAGGTTATTGCTATAATAATTTTATTACATATTAGAAATGGTGGGACAGATGAAGATAGGCGCAGTAATATTGGTGGCCGGAGTCGGGATACCAGATGAGGAGATGGAAAAGTTTCTTGAGATGAAGAGACCGACCATTTTCGAACAGATGATTGTAAGCTATCAACGTGCGGGTGTGGCAGACATTGCTCTGGTCACACGGGATGGAATGGCAGATAAGATAGAGCAGACATTGCATCGTCGCGGGGTTACATTTTTGGATATAGAGTCAGATTCCTTTGATTTAGCAGTTCTGAAGGGACTTTCTTATCTATCGGATACATGCGAACGTATTTTTGTCGGAGATATTCGTTTTCCTTTTTTTCAACCGGATATATTGGTAATGATGCAGAAGCGTCAGGCAGAATTGCTTGGTGCAGTATATGGAGGTATGTTTGGCGACTTGATCTGTACCAGTCAGGCATGCGCAAGAAATATCTGCAAAAAACTGGAACAACAGATTGAAGAGAGCGCAGAGATGGCAGAAGGAACCGTCAGAAGTACCGGTGTGGCGGCTTTCTGGAAGCAGTTCGGTTATCGGATCGCGCATATAGAGGTTGAGAATGAAGGGATTCTTGTGAAGGTGACATCGGCACAGGAATATGAAGAAAGACGGCAGATATTTGCGGAGAAGCAGATACGAGGTCATGTGAAAGTAAGTCTTGCAGTGAATCGTTCTTTTTTTGGACCGGGTGTTGTAACACTTCTGACTCAGATCGATCGTCTGGGTTCTGTGCGGGAGGCCTGCACAAAGACCGGTATGTCTTACAGTAAAGGCTGGAAACTCATCCATACAGCGGAGGAAGAGACCGGCTGGAAGATCGTGGAGCGCATGAGCGGTGGAAAGAATGGCGGCGAAGCCTACATAACTGAGCGTGGGCATATGCTTCTTGAAAAATATGAACTTTACAGGGAACGCGTTGAAGCGGCAGCTCAGGACATTTATAAAGATGTTTTTCAAGACGGTGAATTATTTTAATTAAGTCGAAAGCACTTCTACAGGGGACGAGCAGATAATCTGTACATGATTAGCTGCTCGTTTTATGAGAAAAGGGGTAGATGATTACAGAGTGCTATAAAGAATTTTCACCATCCCATACAATGGATTTATAGCGGTCAGGATCGGTATCGCCTTCTGTGACGAACATTAAGACTTTGGAATTAGCATCTAACTCAAGTTCTTCACGAAGTTTTTTGTAGTCATCATTTTTCATAATGTTGTAGAGAAGTCCCATAGTGACAGCTCCGGATTCTCCTGCCGTTACAGGAACGTCACCTTTAATCGGCGCAGCAAGGAGCCGCATACCTTTTGCGGTTACCCAATCAGGGCAGGATACAAATGTATGAACGTGATTGCGGAGGATGTCCCAGGAGATTGTACTTGGCTCGCCACATGCGAGACCATTCATTAGTGTCAGCATTTCTCCGTCAACAAAACGCACATTGCCATCACCGGCAGAGGCGCTCTTAAAGAGACATGCAGCAATACTTGCTTCAACAACCACAACTTTAGGCTCATTTCCTTTGTAGCGATTTGCAAAGTATCCTTGAATAGCGCCAGCCAAAGAACCTACACCAGCTTGGACAAAGATATGTGTAGGGCGATCACAGCCATATTCTTCCATTTGTTCATCTGCTTCATAAGCCATTGTACCGTAACCCTGCATAATCCAGGTAGGGATTTCTTCATATCCATCCCAGGCGGTATCTTGAATGATGACACCATTTGGATCGTCATTTGCTTCAGCTGCAGCTTTTCTTACGCAATCATCATAGTTTAATTCTTCAATTGTTGCAGTTGCATGTTCGGCAAGAACATGATTCAAACGCGTTTGAGTAGTACCGAATGGCATATGGATGACACATGGCTGATGAAGGCGGTTACATGTCCATGCAACACCACGTCCGTGGTTACCGTCTGTAGCGGTGTAAAATGTAATAGATCCAAGTTCTTTTTTTAATTCATCAGAAGTCAGGATAGAGTAAGGAAGATCGCTGACATCTTTTCCAGTTTTCTGTGCAATATATTTCGCAATTGCATAAGATCCACCAAGTACTTTAAATGCGTTCAGTCCGAAACGATAAGATTCATCTTTTACAAATACATTTTTTAGACCAAGATATTCTGCCATATGATCAAGCTTTGCAAGTGGAGTACGGTTGTACTGTGGAAAACTTTCGTGGAAAGTACGCACTTTTTTTGAAATATCAGGTGATAAGTAAGCGAGGTTTTTATCCTCTGTTTTTGGAAGGGTATTGGCTACCCATTTGATTTGTTCCATTTTATTTTTCTCCTTTCAATGTAACATCGTATAAAACAAAAAAAAGTTCATCGGCCTTTCAAAAAGGTCGACAAACTTTAAATTCTATTAACAATGTACACTTATGAGAGATATTTGTCAATACATTTTCTTGTATAAGTGTTAAGATTAAGACGATATACTTGACAAAAAGGCAAATATTATGTAGGGTATGAAAAAACGGAAAAGGAAGCTGCTCATATGAGAATATTAATACGAGGAGCCGGAGATTTAGCGACTGGTATTGCTTATCGTTTACATAAAAGTGGTTTTGAAGTCATTATGACAGAAACCGAGATTCCATTGACTGTAAGACGTACAGTTGCATTTTCCAGGGCGGTATATGAAGAAAAAGCACAGGTAGAAGATGCTATCGCAGAATTGATTAACACACCGGGTGGGATTGATGAAGTTTTGAAAAGAGGGAATATGCCGGTGATTGTTGACCCGAAACTAAAATATCTGAAAGAGTATCAGGCAGACGTGATCGTTGATGCAATATTAGCAAAGAAAAACTTAGGAACTACGATCCATGACGCAGAATTTGTTATTGGCGTCGGACCTGGATTTACAGCAGGAGAGGACTGTCATGTAGTAGTTGAGACGCAGAGAGGTCATATGCTTGGCAGAGTGATTCATGAAGGAAGTGCCATTCCGAACACAGGAATACCAGGAGTCATCGGAGGTTATTCTATTGAACGCATTATCCGTGCTGTGGCAGATGGGCTTTATGAGCCGGTGGTACAGATTGGAGACCGGGTAGAAAAAGATGAGATTGTTGCTTATAGTGGTGGGAAACCAGTATTTGCTCTGATGGGAGGAATTGTGCGAGGTATGCTGCAATCAGAAGTTCGTGTACAGACCGGAATGAAGTGTGGAGACATTGATGCCAGATGTGAAGTGGAATATTGCTATACGATATCTGATAAGGCAAGAGCAATCGGAGGAGGCGTCCTGGAAGCAATTATGGAATATTTTAACAAGCATGGCAGAAAAATGTAGACTACAATGGAAATATAAAAAATATTGTGAATTTTTAGTATTATATTGACAATGTTGAGAAAATTGTTATAATAGTGACAAGAAAAAAGACAAAGAGGTTTGTCGACCTTTAGAAAAAGGTCGGGAAATCTCTTTTTTATCTTATTAGTGGAGTGCAATTAGTATTAGATGAATAAGAGTTTGGCGACCTTTAAAAAAAGGCCGCTGAACTCTTATTGTTTTTTTGGAGGATGGCAGATGGCAACAGTAGTATTAAGAGGGTCGGCGCTCATGACTGGTCATGGACTGGAAAAAGAGTGGGGGCTTAAGATGGAGAATGGCAGAATCTCGCAGATTGGACCTAATAAAGAATTGATTGTGCAAGATCAAGATCAAGTCATGGAATTGAAAGGACAGATAATTCTTCCGGGATTTGTTAATGGACATAACCACATGTATGGATTTTTATCTCATGGTATTACAGCAGATGCCATGGTAACTGAATTTGAAAGTTTTCTGGATGATTTCTGGTGGCCATATGTGGAAGATCGTATAAACCATAAGCTGGTGGAAGCAACTACAACATGGGCGTGTGTAGAGATGATTGACAGCGGAGTCACATCATTTGTAGATATTTTGGAAGGACCAAATTCTATTCCGGAAGTATTGGAAGTTGAACGAAAAGTTGTTGAAAAATCGGGGCTTCGCGGACGTCTTTCTTTTGAAGCATGTGAGCGTGTGAGCAAAGAAAATGGACAGCTTGGACTTCAGGAGAATATAGAATTTGTAAAAAAGTATAATCATCCAGGAGAACTTGTTCAGGGACTGAACTCTATTCATACACTATTTACATGCTCTAAGGAATATGTAAAACAGGCAAAGAAACTGTCAAAAGAGAATGATTGCCAGACACACATGCATTTAAGTGAGAGTGTGTTTGAGCCAAACTGGTGCCGGGAGCATTATGGAAAGAGCCCTGTAGAGATTTATGATGAGCTTGGATATCTGGATGAGAATATTCTTGCATCACAGGTCGTACAGGTATCTGACCATGAGTTGGATATTCTTGCAAAACGAGGAGTAAGAGTAGTCTCTATGCCAATCTCAAATTGTGAAGTAGGAGGCGGTTTTGCACCACTTACAAAGATGTTGGATAGAGGTATGACGGTCGGACTTGGAACAGATGGATATGTAAATAACTTCTTTGAAGTCATGCGGGGTGCATTTCTGATGCACAAGGCAAATCAACAGGATCCTCAAGTGATGCCGGCAAAGAAAGTTTATGAAATGGCGACTAGTATGGGTGCACAGGCAGCTGGAATTCCAGAGGCAGGTGAACTGAAAGTCGGAAATGTAGCAGATGTGATTACAGTTGCAATGGATCAGCCGACTCCGGTCAATGAACATAACGTGTATGATCAGTTAGTTTTATTTACAAATCCGGAGATGGTAAAAAATGTATTCGTAAATGGAAAATGTTTGAAAAAAGACGGTGTGATTACGGTCATTGATAAAGAGACTGCGAAACATACACTCAGAGATATAACTGAAAAATTCTGGAATGTAAGGGAGGCAAACGTATAATGGCAGGAAAAAAGAATTTCTGTGAAATCCATCAGTCAAAACCAAGGATTGACGGAGTAGAAAAAGTATCAGGTAAAGCAGTTTATGCCGGAGATATGTATATGGAGAATATGCTTTATGCCGGAGTGTTAAGAAGCCCTTATTCCAGTGCAAAGGTTGTAAGTATCAAGGCGGATAAGGCAAGGCAGATTGAAGGTGTAGAAGCAGTAGTGACATGTAACGATATTAAGAAAACGAAAAGTTGGGCAGGGTATATGTATCTGACAAATCATATACGCTACGAAGGAGACTGTGTGGCAATGGTGGCGGCAAAGAGTAAGATGCTTGTAGATGAAGCTTTGGAGGCAATCGAAGTCGAGTACGAAGAGCTTCCGGGTGTGTATACCATTGATGATGCATTGATAGAAGGAGCTCCGCTTGTTCATGAAGAATATAAGAATAACATTTTTACAGATTCATATTACCCGATCCGTAAAGGAGATGTAGAGAAAGGATTTGCAGAGGCAGATGTGATTCTGGAGAGGGAATATAGGACACAGTATATTGAGCATTCTTATATTGAACCAGAGGCAGCACTGGCATTCCAGGATCCGAACAGTGGATTGATGACAGTGTACGCATCTGCACAAAATCCATTCTTTACTAGGCGTTATATTGCAGATATCCTTGGAATTCCGTTAAATAAAGTAAGACTTGTTCAGGCAATCTTAGGCGGATCTTTTGGTGGAAAGGAAGAAGGAGTAGGACTCGTATCAGCAAGAGCTGCATATCTGTCGTGGATTACAAAAAAACCTGTAAAGTTAGTATTTTCACGTGAAGATTCATTTTTAGAGAGTTCTAAGAGGCATCCGTTCCGTCTCCGCTATAAGATTGGAGCAAAGAAAAATGGAAAGATTGTTGCATTTGAAGGAGAACAGGTAGATAACTGTGGCGCATATAACAATCAGACACAGTTCATGAACTCCAGAGCAAGTATACATTCTTCCGGACCTTATGAAATTGAACATATCAAGACAGATACTTATGGAGTATTTACAAATAATATCCATTCTGGAGCTATGAGGGGGTATAGTTCACCTTCTTTGATTTTCGGACAGGAACAACTGATTGAAGAACTTGCAGAAACACTTGGAATCGATGAAGTTGAAATCCGAAGAATAAATTGTCTGAAAGATGGTTCTCTGACTACAACTGGCGTTCCGGTACATCATGTAATTTTACAACAGATTATGGATGAGACAGTGGAAGAGACAGATTATGTAAGTAAGCATGCAAAGTATCAGAAACAGACAGATACATTTAAACGAAAAGGAATTGGGATGGCAATCTGTTATCGCGGATGCGGACTTGGAGCAGAGTCTCCGGATGCATCCGGCTGTATGATGATCGCCAACGAAGATGGAAGTATCAGTATTACATCCGGACTTGCAGAGAATGGTCAGGGACTAAAAACAGCATATGCACAGATTGCAGCAGAGGCACTTGGTGTTCATTATGAAGATGTGCAGTTTCCGCAGATTGACTCATTTGCTATCGCAGACAGTGGAATGACAGTTGCATCAAGAGGAACGGTCATGGGAGCACAGTCTGTGCGAAAAACTGGAGAAAAACTTAAGAAAATCATGATCCAAAATACGATTGATCTGAAATGTCTTCCATTAGATGGAACGAAGTATTCATATGACACGATCAAACCGGAAGATATTGAATTAAAGGGAGCAAAATTTTATCTGAAAGAAGATCCGAAAATCAGTGTTCCGTTTTCACAGGTAACAGGAACAGCAATATGGGCAGGAAAACAGATGGCAGCTTATGAGTGGTTCATGCCTCAACAACTGGATCAGGATCATCATACTGGCCAGGGAAATGCTTTCCCGACATTTTCATATGGCTGTGTCATTGCAGAAATTGAAGTAGATATGAAGACTGGCTATGTAGATGTGCAGAAAGTAACTTCCAGTCATGATGTAGGAACTGCTATCAATCCGGCACTGATTAAAGGTCAGATTTACGGAGGCATTTTGATGGGTCAGGGATATGGCGTAATGGAAGATGTAGCTCCGAGTAATGGAAGAGTGAAAAAACGGAATTTTGATTCTTATATTATTCCGACATCTATGGATGCACCGGAAATGAAGGTCAATATTTACGAATCGGATGATCCGGCAGGAACTTTTGGGGCAAAGAGTGTTGGAGAGCCTTCCACAGAGGCAGTTGGAGCAGCAATTGCAAATGCTGTTTACAATGCTACGGGACGCAGAATTCGTGAGAATCCATGCGATTTGGAAACAGTTTTACTTGGAAAAAAATTAGGTTAGGGGGAATGGATCGATGTTTCAGTATAATTATGAGCGGGCTAAAACGATTCAAGAAGTATGTGAGACCCTTAAGAAATATAATGGTCATGTAGGAATTGTTGCCGGCGGCACTGATATTATGGTGCAGATCAGGGAAAAAGATCAAAGGTGGAAGGATATGGAATGTCTTTTGGATATTTCATACCTGAAGAAAGAACTTGGCTATATAAAAGAAGAGGGACAGGAAATTCATATTGGTGCACTCAATACACATACAGAGTTGGAGAATTCCCAGATCATCCGGAAGTATCTTCCATTTCTAAGTGAAGCATGCAGTACTGTTGGCTCTCCGCAGATCCGCAATCGAGGAACAATCGGAGGAAGTATCTGCAATGCTTCCCCGGCAGCAGATCCTCTGACACCGCTGATTGCAGCAGACGCAGAGATTATAATTGTGGGATTGAACGGAGAAAGAAGGAAAGCGCTGGTTGACTTTTATATTGGAAAAGGAAAGGTAGATTTAGGAGAAGGAGAGTTTGTAAAAGGATTTGTTGTACAGAAATTCCCAGAAGGAATTGTGACGAAATTTGGAAAGCTTGGAAGAAGAAAAGCTCTTGCAATTTCCAGATTAAATGTTTCAGTGGCGTTGAAGATAGATGGAGCGGGAGTGATAACATTTGCAAGGATGGCGCCTGGCTGTATCTTTGCTACGCCAGACAAAGTGAAGAAAGCAGAAGAACTACTAGTCGGTCAGAAGGTGTCTGAGAAACTTTTTGAGGCTGCAGGAAAAATAGTATCCCAGGAAATGATTGGGCGCACGGGAGTCCGCTGGTCTACACAGTACAAACAGCCCGCAGTTGAAGGAATTGTAGAAGAAACATTAATAGAAGCAACGAAAAAGGCGGTGAGTAGATAGTGAGTATGGAAAAAATAACCGTTCGGTTTACATTAAATAAAGAACCGGTTGAGGTTGAAGTCTACCCGAATGAAAGACTTTTGGATGTGTTAAGAGATGACTTGCATCTGACTGGTACAAAAGAAGGATGTGCGGTAGGAGAATGTGGCGCATGTACAGTGATTCTAGATGGAAAAGCAGTGACTTCCTGCCTTGTTCCGATTGGGTCTGTAGAAGGAAGAAAAGTCGTCACCATCGAAGGAGTCGGAGCAAACGGACATTTGGATCCAATTCAGAATGCGATTTTGAAGAATCACGCATTACAATGCGGTTTCTGTACTCCGGGCTTTATTATGAGCGCAAAAGCACTGTTAGATGAAAACCCGGATGCGACTATTCAGGAAATCCGCCGGGCAATATCCGGTAATCTGTGCAGATGTACAGGATATGAGCAGTTGACGATTGCAATCTATGAGGCAGCGCAGGAATTGAAAAAAGCAGATAATACAAAAATATAAGATATGTAGCAGGAAGGAGAAAGTTTATGTTTGATAAGGAAAAGTTAGAAGGAGCAGATATTGGAATTGATTTTTGTGGGTATCATCTGCAGAGTCCATACATATTATCCTCCGGGCCACTGACCTATGGATCAGAGGGGATGATCCGTGGATACAAAGCGGGATGTGGTGCGGTTGTAACAAAGACAATCCGTAAAGAGGCAGCTATCAATCCAGTCCATCATATGGGGACAGTGAATCAGGACTCCCTGATCAATTGTGAAAAATGGGCAGATTCTGACAGACAACAGTGGTATGACAAAGAGATTCCAGAAGCTGTAAAAGCAGGAGTCATTGTAATTGCAAGTGTAGGGCATACACTTGGTGAGGCCAAGGAAATCGTAGAAGAGGTAGAAAAGGCCGGTGCACATATGATTGAGCTTGTATCTTATACAGAAGATACATTAATTCCGATGCTGGATTATACAAAAGCACATGTAAAGATTCCGGTAATTTGTAAATTAAGCGGTAATTGGCCAGATCCTGTAGGAACAGCAAAGCTTTGCCTGGAACACGGTGCAGACGGGCTATGTGCAATTGATTCTATCGGACCAACACTGAAAATTGATATAGAAAAAGCGAGACCAGAGCTGATGAGCGGTGATGGATATGGCTGGATGACAGGAGCAGCCATGCGTCCGATTTCTATGAGAATTAACTCAGAAATTGCAAGGAATACACCAGAATTAAGAAATCTATATGCTTCCGGTGGAGTTATGAGTGCAGACAATGCAATTGAGTATATGATGGCAGGCGCTATGGGAGCAGGAGTTTGTACAGTCGGCATCTTAAAAGGCGTGAATTATATTGAAAAAATGTGCTACGATCTTTCTAAGAGACTGAAAGAGTTAGGATATGATTCCGTTGCGGATGTAAACAGAGCAGCACTTCCAAACTTCCCGAAAAAGGAATATGTTTCCAAATTGGATTTTCATTTCCAGCCGTTTAAGGAGGATGGAAAGAAGCTATGTGTTTCCTGCGGAAAATGTGTGAATGCATGTTGCTATGAAGCGAGAAAGCTGGCTTTCCCGGAGATGACTGTAGATCAGGATAAATGCAGATATTGCGGATTATGTGTAGATGTCTGTCCGACAGGGGCACTGACTGCAGACCGCGCACCACAGACAGCCGAAGATCTGGAACTGGAGAGAATGTCGAAAGAGTTTTATGAGTCAGTAAAATAGATGGAGGATAATCCTCCACTTTCAAATATCATGAAGATATATAATCTTTCATATTAAATTTTAAGGAGGACGAAGAAAGATGTTAAGTAAAGAAAGAGAAGAGAAGCTGATAACATTTACACAAAAGATGATTCAGGCAAAGAGTTACAGCGGACATGAGGACAAAGTAGTTGCTGAAATGAAGAAGTTTTGTGAGAAAGAAGGATTTACAGATATCCATGTTGATAAATATGGTAACTGTATCTGTCATATCAAAGGGAAAAAACCGGGACCAAAGATTCTGTTTGACGGACATATGGATACAGTACCTGTTCCAGATGAGACTGCATGGGATCATGATCCATTTGGAGCAGAGATTGTAGATGGTAAAATGTATGGAAGAGGAACATCCGATATGAAAGGTGCTCTTTCTGCTATGCTTGCAGCAGCAATTTACTATGCAGAAGATTGTGATTTTGATTTTGCCGGAGATATTTATGTTGCCGGAGTTGTTCATGAGGAGTGTTTCGAAGGAGTTGCCGCAAGAGAAATCAGTAAATATGTAAAACCAGATTATGTTATTATCGGAGAGGCTTCTCAGCTAAATCTTAAGATTGGGCAGAGAGGACGTGGAGAAATACAGATAGAGACATTTGGAAAACCAGCACATTCT
>ERZ812616.722-NODE-722-length-43730-cov-7.602015_pt1 | contig 43730 bp, 50 predicted proteins | sample MGYA00376249_ERZ812616 | MGnify/ENA primary metagenome ERZ812616 (study PRJEB26924, sample SAMEA4378265) | human gut metagenome | biome: human gut; feature: human-associated habitat; material: faeces | place: China | collected 2013 ...
AACAGCCTCGCTGAAGCTGTTTTCTGAGATAAGTTTATAAAGTATTGATTTACAATCTAACAGATTAGGCAAGCCAACTTAATCAAGATATCCTACGATGATGATTGCCTGTACTGCCATATAGGTCGAAGATACTATGACATGGGGAATCTTCAGCTCATTCGCCATAATCTGATAAGATGTTTGCGATGCGGTAGTCCAATATTCTCATGAAGCATCAGGCGGTGAATATTTGGCACGCTTGCAGAAATTGAAGAAGCAGAAGACTAGAACGGAACAGACAACGGTATAGATGAAATCCGCATTGACAAACGTATTGGCAACCGACAGCGTTGTCAAGGTCGTAGTTAAAAAGCTGTATTTTCATCTATTATTTTACTATGGCCTCTTTTATACACTCCACGATATAATATACATCTTCATCAGTCACCCACGGCCCGGCAGGAAGGCACATACCAATTTTAAAAATAGCTTCGGATACCCCATTGATATAAGCCGGAGCATCCTTATAGACCGGCTGCTTGTGCATCGGTTTCCAAACCGGGCGTGCCTCTATTTTTTTGCCAAGCATAAAAGCACGCAAAGCCTCCACATTCTCGTTGGGCTGGCAATCTGTTGTAGCACAATCTACGGCATGAATCACACCTGCAGCACCACCTACGGCAGTCTTGATAACATCCTTATAAGCATTTTCCTGCCCTTTGATGCGAAGTGAAGAATCCAGAGTGATTGTACAAAGCCAGAAATTAGAGTCATAATCAGCCGAAGGAGCTTCATGCAGCAATACCCCCTCCACATCCTTAAGCAGTTCCTTATAGAGAGCCTGCACATGTCGGTGATGTGCAATATGCTTATCGGCAACGGTCATTTGACCACGACCAATACCTGCACATATATTACTCATGCGATAGTTATACCCTATCGCCTCATGCTGGTAATAAGGATAAGCCTCACGAGCCTGCGTGGCATACCACATGATTTGATTCTTGCTTTCGGCATCTTTACAAATCAACGCACCACCGCCACTGGTAGTAATCATCTTGTTACCGTTAAAGCTCAGCACCCCGAACTTGCCGAACGTCCCCAGTACCTGTCCCTTAAAACGGGAGCCAAAACCTTCAGCAGCATCTTCCACCACTGGAATAGCATACCTATCGGCTATCTCCATGATACGTGTACAGTCATAGGGCATGCCGTACAATGCCACAGGAACAATAGCTTTTGGCTTTTTGCCAGTCTTGGCAATGCGGTCTTTGATGGCTTCTTCCAACAGTTCCGGAGACATGTTCCAAGTTTCTTTCTCAGAATCCACAAATACCGGAACAGCCCCCAGATAAGTGACCGGATGCGAAGACGCACAGAATGTGAAGCTTTGTACAATCACTTCGTCACCCTGTCCCACTCCGCAAGCCAACAGAGCCAAATGTACTGCCGCCGTACCGGCCGAAAGTGCCACCACTTCCTTGCCTTCGCCTACAAAACGTTTCAAATCCTCTTCAAAAGCATTCACGTTAGGACCGAGAGGAACCACCCAGTTCGTATCGAAGGCTTCTTTTACATATTTCTGTTCAATACCCTCCTCGCTCATATGGGCAAGGCAGAGATAAATAGTTTTATCCATAAATATATATGTGATTATTTAATGATCAGACTTCGGATTCCTCACATAGTGGGGAATAAAAAGAAAGGAAACGGCTTTATAAATCCTTTCCAGATATCGGAATAATTTACTCATAAATGTTTCCATGACCGGGATACAGACTGCAATCCTTTGTTAATTCCATGATACGTTCTTTCGAGATCCGTGCATCTTCCCTATCGCTATTGGGGAATGAGGCAATGACTTTAACACCCGGGATATATGAATCACCCGAGAAAACATTGTTCTCGACTTTATAAGTAAGGCAGCTTTTATCATGTCCGGGAGTTTCAAACACTTCCACGAAAATTCCCGGAAATATTTCCACTTTATCATTCTCATGTAAAACCGTCACATTATCTCCCATCCATATTACAGGATCATTGTGATAACGGGAAAAATTAAGTTTATCCGAACCTAAAGCCTCCTTACCGAAAGAGGAAGTGTAAACTGTGCAATCAGGATACAATCGTAATAAATCTTTTATACCATAAATATGGTCGTAATGAGTATGAGTCAGAAACAAGGCTTGTACCGTTCCGCCTTTTTCCAGGACAAACTGTTTATAGGGGTGATTATCCCCAATGTCTATCACTACATGGTCATCTTTCCCGCAAGCACTCAATTTTGGGCATACCCCTTTGAAAGGGCACTTTTCAGTGCCCCAAATCGATTTTTGTTAATTAATTAGTTTTGAATTTAACATTGGCTGGCAGCCAAAGTGATTTTGTCAGGAACCATGTTAACATAATCCCTGCATCCGTTAAAGATATTTTTGAAAAAAGTTCCGATGAAGTTCCAGATAGAACTGCCATGAAGCTTTACCGTTCCTATCACACTGTGATATGTTGCAGCCATCTCAGTACCGGCATCACTACCATAATGAAGCGAATTATTGCGTTGAGTGGTCAGATTTCGAATGGTTCGCTCAGCCAGATTGTTGTCTATCGGTAGTTCTCCATCGTCCAAGTAAGCAAATATCTCTTTCCAAAATCGATTCAGATAATTAAGAGCTTCTGTATAATACCGGCTTCTAAACTCTGAATCCTTTGACAGTTCACTGTCCAACAAGCTGCGCAGCTCTATCAGAAGTTCCTTCGTTTCCAGACTTTGCCTTTCTCGAAACCTTTCTTCGGGAGTTAATCCGGCATCATCATATGTATGCTCCTTCATAAAGAACTCCTTTAAAATTCCGGAAAAGCGTTCAGCGGTCGGTTCACTACCCTGATTGGAAGCCTTGACAAACTTGTTTTTGGCATGAGACATACAAACTTGATGTACAGTATCTTTAAACTGAGCTGATTTCAACTCATCGCCGATAAATACATAAGCATTGTATCCGCCGGACATGATACTCTTCAATTCCGCATCACCAAAAAAGTCTGTAAGTACCTCACGACTGCGCGAACCATTCTCATAGAAAAAAATGGCTGTTTTCTGAGCCTTGTTGACCAGCACCCAAATGTAGTACCTCTTATAGTGATCATATTTACGCACCTTACACCAGGTCTCATCGCAATTCACAATCGAGTCTTTTTCCAAAGCTATAGACTTCAATACACAAACCAGTTCGTCCAGGTATGTCTTACCTTTCTTAAGCCAGTTACGTAATGTATTTTTAGAAATGGCCATTCCCATATCAGTCAACCATTGCTGAAGAAGACCGAAGGTTACATTCTTTACATAAACTTCATAGGCGATGGCCTGAAGAAATTCAGGAGTAGCTTTAGTACCCTCGAACTTAACAATCACCTCCGGATGGCCTTCAGAAGGGAAATAACCCCACTTGGGCTTTTTACCCGGCTCTGCATAATGAACCATCTCGAAACATTCTTCCGTAAGGAAAGTACGGAAACTGAATACCCATACCATCCTTCTTTCGATAATACGTCCGGGAACCTTAGTCAAATCAGAAGGATGCTCTGTCGCTTCGCCGGCTACTCCCATTGTTTTATAACCGTCAGGACGATTCGATAAATCACGTTCTTTCTTAGAAGGCTCTTTTACCTCTTGAGACGGAACATGATCAACCGAATCAGTACGAAGCGTATCATCGGTACCATCATAATCATCTTTCTCCTTCTAGCAATCAAAATATGCTTTCTCTGATTTACCTTTTGGTGTTTTAGACTTTACCTGCTGACGCCTGTCACCAAAGAGCTGTTCAGTAGCATAGTCCAATTTCTCTTGTGTCGATTTTAATTTGCGCTCAAGAGACTTACATAGTCTGCTCTTTTCAGACAACTCTTTTTGCAAACCTGCCTGATTAAACTCAAAAGCTGACATCTGATCCTTCAAAGCCTTTATCTGAGCCATAAAATCTTCTAAAACAAGTTTCATGGCATCACTTGTCAACCTGAGGTCCTGATTCTGCTCAGCAAGGTATTGTATGTATCGGTCTTTCTGATCCTCTGCCATACGCACTATAATTTATAGGGTTGCATGAGTAGGTTTTCCTACTCAACAACTCTCGTTTTGTTTTAATTATATCTTGCAGTTCGAGCATACTTAAACCTTTGATTTACAGCATTAAAGGTAGTAAAACAATCACAAAACCACAAGTAAACAAGCCATTCAATCATTTGATTCTCAACATTTTAACTACTGGATTTTCAAGTATCAGAACCACGTCTTTCCAATCAATCTGATAGACGGGTATCTGTCCCATTCCGTTCTACTTTCATTTTCACCGTATGGATGGTCTATTTCATATTCAGCACAGGTTAGCTTCATCACATATCGGGCTATCTGAGGATGTAAATTAAACTGTGTCAGTAAAGAATAAAATATTAACTTTGCTAACACAGTTTTTTATGAAAGAAGAATTTGATTTTGAGAATATCAAGAACAAGGCTATTGAACAGTTAAAAGCAGGTAAGCCTTTGTTGGGTAAAGACGGTGCTTTTGCCCCTTTATTGGAAAGTATCCTGAATGCAACTCTGGAGGATGAGATGGATGCACATCTTACAGAAGAAGAACGTCAAATGGGCAACCGCCGTAACGGAAAAATGCAAAAGCAAGTCCAGACTCCATTGGGTGAAGTAACCGTTTCCACTCCCCGTGACCGTAATTCAAGCTTTGATCCCCAGTTCATTATAGATACTAATTGCCTATTTCGCATTTTTCTTCCACTCCAAGCCCTGCTCGAAGCAAAGCAAATAACTGTTTCTCGCTATCTTTCATTAGTTATGGCCGTTGAACGGCTCCATTGTAGCGTGACCTTCTTGCGAAATACCCTCTCTTTTCAAGACTGACTTAATCGTTATGAATATAACCTTCAAATCAGTCCCAAGTGTGCAATGGTCTACATACCAAACATCCAGTTTAAATCTCTCAGTGAAACCGATAGCATTGCGACCATGGCATTGAGCCCATCCTGTAATTCCAGGCCTAACTTCATGACGACGAGCCTGTTCGGGTGAATAAAGCGGAAGATACTTTACCATTAAAGGCCTAGGGCCTATCAAACTCATATCACCCTTTAAAATATTAATGAATTGCGGCAATTCATCAATAGACAGAGACCGGACAATCTTCCCGACTTTAGTCAAACGTTGCGCATCTGGCAAGAATTTTCCTTCGGCGTCTCGTTCATCAGTCATCGTCTTGAACTTAATCACCTTGAAAATTTTTGCATCCTTGCCAGGTCTCTCTTGCGTAAAAAATGCTCCGGCACCTTTATTAGCAAAATGGAGCCATATAGTAATTAACAGCAAAGGGATGAACAGCACTATTAACACCACAAACGCCAAACAAAAATCAAAAATTCTTTTAAAAAAATGCTTATACATACTACAATATTATTCTTTTAGCTTTGTCCCAATCTATCGTTTTGTCTGCTTGCTCAATATTCACATAACCCATATTATCTATAAGTTTATTCATCTTTTCAAGAGCCCCAGCTTTTCCTAAATTTGATTTCACATAACGCTTCATGCGATTCAATAAAGTGCCTTTTTCTTTAAAATACGCCTCATATTCTTGCTTTGACTTCATGCCAAGTTTTTCTGGAAGCAAGTCATTGATATGGAAATATGAAATGGCATAATTACTTTTCTCCATCTTACTCTTTATAAATGAATATGAAAACAATCTGAAATAGCCACCACCACTATAGGCCATTTGCTTACCCAAAACAGAGGTCAAACAGATTGGAAATTCTTTAATCATCGTATCACTACTTAGCACAACAGCTGGTTCTACCATTCCAAATTCAGGGAAACCGCCAAAATCTCTGGATGCAGGAAATATCGATGAATCCTTCCTTACACCATTTTTATAAAGCACTTCAAATGCCCATTTATTACTCTTACCGACTGAAAAGGCGGGAGCGCGATAGCTTTTTACATCCTTCCCTATACATTGGCGAAGCGAATCCATGGCTTTATGAGTATCCTCTTCCAACTGCTCACGTATCATTTTGTTTAACCAAGTATGCTCATCGCTATGGCAGCCTATTTCATGACCAGCATTATCAATTTTGCGAATAACCTCTGGAAATTCTCGTGCCATTCCACCAACACAGAAAAATGTTCCTTTTGTGCCAGTTTGTTCTAACTTCTCCAAAATTTTATCGAGATATTTGTCATATTCAGCATACTTTTCTGGTCTTCCGCCATATTTATGCTTCTCTATATACCATTCCTCAATGTCAAAACTAATAATATTCATACATTAATAATCTGAAATTCTGCCAAACTTTCCGCAATGTATACCTGATTTAATAACCCTTGCAGGATTACCCACAGCAACGCTATTACTTGGAATATCTTTGGTAACAACGGAACCTGCACCAATCACTACTTCATCACCAATAGTCACACCAGGCAAAACAATTGTTCTATCACCAATAAAACAGTTTTTTCCAATGTGAACATCTGCTTTCAATCCTCTACAAGCATCGTTAATACTCAAATTAGAGCATATCCTTTTTATAAGGCACTAGAATGGGGGCCTCACAAAAAATTGCTATTAAATTCGATTGATTTTTAACTATTGGCATACAGCCAAGTCTATATTTTGCAGTGCCAGACTCAAAAAATCTCTGCAACTGTTAAAAATTCCGGTAAAAAATTTGCTAAGATAATCCCAGGTAGACCTGCCTTGCAGCTTCACCGTGCTGATAAAAGACTATAAGAACGGTAATCATAGGCGAACAGACGAACGATACGCCGGTCTTTAGACATCACGATATAAATGTCACCGTCTGAGGGCTCACGGTGCAACTGTTCATGGATGACGGACAGCACACGAGAATGCTTACAACGCATGTCAGTAAAGCCATGCAGGTAATAAGCGGTTCATGCCGGTTACACTCAACATAGCACCTCCAGCTTTTGGATCAGACGGTACAGACCAGGATAATCCAGATCCTTTTGGAGGATATGCAGACCATTGCTCAAGGTTAGATCCAAGCATATACGCACGGGAAGCACACTCGGACCTTTGCACGGATTCCCGTGATTGCTCCCTACATGCGAGGAAGGACTGTCCTTCTTGACCGGGTTTTCCACTGAAGGAGAAGACGGAACGGAATCCGAGGGGGGGGGAACCCAGGGAACACCATCCACCTGAACTTCCACTATTTTTCTGCGGGTATCCTTGTACCATTTATGAAAAAGGTTGTAAGGTACGTTATTCGTTGAACAGAATGACTGAAGAGACACCCCATGAGGGACGGCCTCCGTTTGGTACTGAAAATAAAATCTTTCAAGATCTTCACTACTATACATAATTGTTGGATTTAATTGCCAACAAAGATAGTACAGCCGCCCCGTTACGCATATAAACCATTGAATATAAACATCTTATAAATAAACATTCTCTCAATTGTAGCTCTTCTTGATATTTGAACATTTCGAGCTATATCACATCCACAAAATGCCCTATAATGCCAAGAGTTTAATTCAACGACATATGAATATATTTTTTTTCTAATTGACGGCAAAAGTTTCATAATAGTTGAATAAATCCTAGTTACGCCAATTTCTTGTTTACCATTGCCTCAACGGCCTTATAATCCTTCATTTCTGCAATTTCTTCTGGCTCGAAGGTTACACCGAATTCATCTTCCAGTCCGACTATCAGATTAAGGTGATTCAGTGAATCCCACTTGTCAAGATTTTCCTGGCTTGCTGTTTCAGCAATTGCACTAACACCAAACACCTCTTTCATTACATTTACAATTTTTTCGTTCATAATCTTAATTATTTAACTATTATTTTGTAATATTCTTTCACTTTCAAATCCTGCAAACTCAAGTTCAAATTATAATGTTTATTGCCTACAGCATCTTCATTATCCAAATCAAAACCCATACGCTCATAAAAATCTTTTACCTGAGCATTTTTTAAAGTAGGGAAGTAATCGGCCTCAAGCATTTCCACTCCTTGTTCTTTTAACAATCCAAGAATGGTTTTTATAAATGCTTCCTCTATGCCTTTTCCAAGAATACGACAACTAAGAAGCAATGTATCTATCAATGCTTTATTGCCATCTTTAGCAATAATAATCTCGCCTGTTATGCCATTATCACCGAACTTATCCCTTACGCTAATACAATAAACCCAATCGCCATTCTGAACTTTATTTTCTATATCACTGTCAGTATAACGATGTGTTGTCAGATTAAACTGATTGGTCTTTTGGCTCATCTGGGCTATACGGGCGAGGTTGAATTCATTGCATTTTTCAATATCAATCTCAATCTGCAAACTGGCCAGATAGTCTTCCATATTGATAAACTTCTTCTCCTCTTGTTTGCGTTGTGCATTTGCCTTGTATTGTTCCGTTTTCTTCTTGTCCTCATCCGTCAAAGTGTAGATACGAAAATAATCATCTGCCACTTGCTTAATAAAAGGAATCAAGTCATAGGGCTGCTTAGGGAATTCGGGAACAGCCACCTCCGGCAACATCTGCTTAATAAGCTCCCTTTCTGTGGGATTATCGTCAATGAACACCATCGAATCTGTTCCTATATTAAGTTCTTCACTGAGCTCTCGGATATTAGTTGCCTTATCTTGCCAATTGATACGCACAGCGGAGAAATCTTCTTTCTTCAGCACCATATAAGGATTATCCATCCATACTTGCTCCACATCCTCAGGATTGTTTTTGCTGCAAATTGCCAAGATTACACCATTATCTTTTAATGCTTTAATCGCCTCTTGGAAATAATGAAATGCCTTACCGGGATAATCACCGCTAATTGTTATTCCCGTCACACCATCTTCTCCAAGCACACCGCTCCATAGCGTATTGTCCAAATCCAGCACCAAACACTTCTTTCTTTTCAATGCTATGCTTACTATCTTCTTCTGAAACCAAGCTCTGAACTGTCCTGCAAATTTCGGATCAATAGCCATCTGTGAGATAAAGTAAAATCTCCAGTTCACCCAAGAATTCTTATCATAATGAGCAAAAAACTCCATCGGATCAACCACTTTCAAATTCCTTTTCTCTCTTGACAGAGCAATGAGTTTGCTATTGAATTCTTTCACATGTTCTTCCACATCAAAATCATTATCCACGAGCTTGAATGAGAATAAATCTGTCAGCGTAAATGCTATCACCATTTTGCTCTCGGCAATGCGATTATAGCAAAGCATGAACTCATCCCAATATCCTGCTACTTCCTTCGCCAGGCTCGCCCTATCAAACTTGATAGGCACTTGATAGAACCATAGATATTGGTCTGCCGATTCATCCACGTATGAGATATCTTCATATCCTGAATAGGTATATCCTTCATTCCCGAACAGACTCTCTATGGTATTATTTTTAAAAACAAATGTACCCATTTTATTTCTCCACTAATTCAATTAAACCATTATCACGATTAAAAAGATAGCAAATCCTATGATTATCTATTGCTACTGCAGGTACTGGATTGAATAACTTTATAAACCTATAAGGTTTCAGATCCTCTAGTGCTTGTTCCATATTTTCCACCTCATAACAACAATGATATGGTGTGTTGCCACTCTTTTCCAAGGTCTTGTTTATCGGAGAATTTTCATCCACTGGAGCGACAAACTCAATCAACGGGAATCCATCCTTATGAGCAAAACAAATTTTTGTGTTTTGAATTGGATCAATCATGGTCTCACCAATCTCAAACCCCATTTCTTTATACATTCTGGTAGCCTTATCAATATCTTTAACGGCATAACCAACATGGTGAAATTTAAAATCTTTCAACATAAACTAGACTAAATCGTATGATGATAAATCCACTTCCCAATTGTTTACATTGAGAATCATTTCTTCATTCACTTTAGATGGATCCAGAATCTTCACATCAAATCTGAACTTTTTAGGTTCGTATTTATGTGGCACCTTCATCATCGTATATTGTTTAAATGGCAGCAACCCAACATATAGAAACAATCCGCATTCTTTATGTGAAGCCTTAAACATTTCACGAACTGCCTTATTGAAGTTACGCTGACTCATAGGATATACCTCAGCCAGAAAGCATGCCTTTATCCCTTCAAAATCTGTTATTCGCCAATAGCATTGCATATCGTCATCCTTATAGTGCTGATATACACCTGTTCGCCATTGATATCGAGTATCTTCAAATATAGGTCTGCTCTTAGCAATAGGATAAGAGTAGGTCTTCTTACTGTTAAAACACTTTGCCAACCCAAACATACACTTAGAGAACAGCATCGAAAAAGGATTCAATATAGCCATCTTCTTATATGCGCCCACTTTATATGGCAGGATATAAGTATCTAACATGGCGATTCGCTTAGTTCTGATTAACTTTTGATAAACGATATCTGAATTGTCGTTAGGGAAGTTGAAGAAGACTGTTACTCCATTATCTTTCATCCCCTGGAAGATAGATCGCATCACTGTCAACAAATTCGTAAAGCCTTGGCGATGCTCTTTCTTTATCATCAGAGCTGAACCAAAGGCAAACAGTAATTGTTCCCCATTCACATCGTAGTAGAATGGAACTGCTATCATGCCACCACAAACATTCTCGTTATTATCAAGCAACAGCGAAATAATAGAATAACCCACGCATGTATTATTATACATACATTTGAAACTATCAACTGTTGTTCCATGTCCTTCAAACACATTGTCATGACAATTCAAGAAGCTTTGAATCTCATGTTCTGTGAGTTCAGACGTTTTCTTTATAATTGTTTTCATTATCTATATTTCTTCAAAATTGGGCAGAAGCGATTCATGGAAGTTGCGGAAAGCAATCCTCGCTTCTTCAATGCCCAAATTAGTTAAAATAAAATACCATCCTTATGTATATCTTGTTCCTGCGTATAGTATATTCCTATTACAGAGTAAAAGGCTTATACTCTTCGCACCATCAAGCAGACCTTCACGCCCAAGGGAAACGGTAGCCCGTCCAACCGCTACTACTCCCTCAATAACAAGGGTCTGACCGCTGCTCTCGACTCTCTCGCTGACACCTATGTGACTGGAGGCAACGTTACCATCACTGACGTGGAGAACGCCATCAGCGCCTACGCTGCCGAGCATCCCACCAGCATCCGTATCGGTAGCCTGAGTGGCTATCAGGAGGTTTACCTCACCGATCCCTGGCCCGACACCATCCCCCCAAACGCTCATGCAGGTGACCGCACCGTGATCATCATCGTGGCCGAGACTGGTACCACAATCACCGTCAATGCGGACGGCTCAGTAACCACCTCTAACAGCAACAGCTCAAATTCAGATTCCAGCAACACCGATAGCCAGACCGGCGGTGAAGAGTCCAACAATGATTCTGGCTCTGGCGGAGAATCCAGTAACGGCTCTACGGAAGGAGGCAATTCCGTGACCGGCGGTAACACCGAGCAGCCTGAAGACAACTTCCAGTCAGGTTCAGGTGACAACAATCAGACCGGTGAAGGCGGCGGTGAAGGTGGCGAAGGTGACAACAATGGATGGACACCAACCTCCGGTGATGACGATATCGTAGGTTAAACGTTTAACAATTAAAATTTAAATGTTATGAGTAAAAAAAATCAATTCAGCTCCCAATCTTGGGAACAAGAAAGTCTGGAAGGTAATCTTTCAGACCATCATCACAATCTTCACCGCTCTTGGCACCGTATTCGGCCTTGAGAGCTGCGGATTCATGGGACTCTAACGCTACGTATTAAACAAATTACTCAAATGATTTGTAGAGTTAGAGGTTATAAAGAGCTCTTGCTGGAGCGAGCTGGAACGGAAATTTAGAAGCAACCCCAATTTCATATTGGCTACATGAATGTAGTTTATACACTGCTCCCCGGTTACCTTTGTCAAGCTCCGCAACCGCTTTCAACTCCACGACAATTTTGTCGTAACACACAAAGTCGGGCTGGAAGATGTGGTTGAGAACAACACCATCGTAAGTAATATGGTACTGTTTCTCCCACTCATAAGGAATACCCCGCTTTTTGGGCTCTATTTCAAGAGCATCCTGATAAACCTTCTCCGAGAACCCTTGACCAAGCACTTGATGCACCTTCATGGCTGCACCTATGATGGCAAACGATTCATCCTTATATATGATTCCGTTCTCTCCCATCTTCCAGTCTACTTCTAAAAAAATCAATTCGTCAAGTTAGTAAAATTCGTAGAGATATGCGACAGATAGATTATATCATCATTCACAGCAAGGCTGGTAAAAAGCCCTTGCATCCGACCTTCCATTATTCAATTGCCAGCAACGGCATCGTTCACCAAGGCAAGTACTTAAAGCAGGAAGGCTGCCACAGCGGCGACTACAACAAGTCATCCATCAAGATCAACCTTGAGCCGGGCTATCCGGACGAGATCTTATGCAAGTTACTTCTCAAAATCCTTGACCATCATCCCATGGCAAAAATGCTTGCCATTGAGGAGTTCGGCGACCATCGCGTGGTTCCGACCGCAGAGATGAACAACCTTCGTAGGGAGCTGTCCTGGTTTGAAAGGTCGGAGGATTACCCTTAATCTTTCATAACATAGTTGGAAAAGACCAATCAGATATAGTTTTGAAGATTAACTCGATTTTTTATTTCCTATGAAATGATTGATTCTCTCATGCAAGTATTTTGAAAGTACGCCAGCACAAGCATCAGTGTTAAGATTAGTATATTCTTTTTGACCATAATAATGGTAAGCATATACTGAATTATCCTCATAAGCCTTCAAATATGCTAAAATTCCCTTTTCATTATATTTATAGTTTGTTATGAAATCTGAAATATGAGTGGCAGATTCCGAATCTGTTATTCGTAATACTCCTGGAATTTTCTCATACCAAACAAAGCCGAAGATAATAACAGGTTTTCTATGCATCACAGCCTCCCATCCAACTGTGCCAGTAACAGTTACAACAGCTTTAGCTTTACGCATCAGCGAAAAAGTGTTAACGCCAAGAGGCATAAATTTAACTCTTGGTAATTTTGCCAAATCTGTATAAAATTCACGTATTCTACACTTCTGACCAGCCATATGGCTCTGGAATTGTTGAGGGTGCTCTTTTACATATATAAATACATTTTCAGGAGTATTTTTGAGCAAAGTCTCGATAGCAAGTTGCTGGTTAACAAATATATCCCCACTAGGAGAAGTGGTCTCCTCTGGTTGATAATGAAGTGGGAACAATATATAATCCTCATTCCCTGTGGGGGATGAAACAAGAGAATTATATAAGTCACGCAACTTGTTTTTATATTTTATTTCTCCCAAACGCATTTTGGCAGCTTCAAAGAGTGAAAAACGTGAATTTTCTAAGCTCTCATTTTTTTTCTTTAATGAGAATTCGCCTGAAGATTTCGCTTTATTATCACCTAATTTAGTATATGTACTCAAACCAAGTTTAAGCATATAAAAAATATTAGAATATTTTTTGTTGTCGACTTCATGTTGCTTCATATAATCAGGTATTGCCTCAGAATATGATTTTACTACTTTTTCATATTGCAATCTGATTTCATTACTCAGACACTCCTTAGTCAATTCTTCTGATGAATCCATATATTTATCAAAAGATTTTTGAAAGATATCTCCTATTGTATATATTCCATTTACACAATAAGTTCTTTCATAACATAGCGTATGCTGGAAATTTAGGAAAGGAATATGTTCTTGTTTACATAGTACATAAAGTACATAGTCATATATTCTATGAGGATTAACTCCGCTAATTACAATATCTGGTTTATATAAGTGAAAACAAGCTTTCCACCCCTTCAACAGTCTCTGAAAATGGCGTTCACGTTCCATCAGATTAAAACTATAACGGTCATCATCAAGGCGATCCATCATTCTTAAAGCCAGCAACTCTTCTTGAGCTATAGATTTCAAAGAATCAATATCTATGTTCTCAAATTTCATCTGATTATCAATATCTGGTGGAAAAATAGCTTTGAACGCATCTCTCCAAGAATGATATTTTGTATTAGGAAGAAGCCGTTGGACTAACGCTTCAGAATTATCATCATCATAGCCTACCCAATAGACAGGTTCATAATTATAATCCTCTTGCATCTTTTTAGCAACATAAACAAAGGGATCGGCCAAACATGTATTGTAAAATACTTTCATAAATATTATTTAAAATTAGAATTCCACATCATACTTTTCTGCCAGAATTATCTTGCCAGCCTCATAAGAAGTAAGAGCAAGAGCATCTTCTGTGGCAAACATGATATCAAAGGCATCCTCTATACCTGTCATCAAGGTAAGCTGATGGATTGAATCCCATCCCTCAACATTGTCTTTAGTAAAATCACCATTTAGCATGGACTCCTCTACTGAGAACACATCCATGAAAATTTCATTATAAGTCTTTAAATTATCCATAATATTATAAGTTTTTTTTCTTCTATATTGCAAAACTCCCTTCCACGCCAAGCACCTGACCTGTAACGTATTTTGACCTGTCAGAAGCAAAGAACGAATAAACATCCGCTATTTCTTCCGGATCGGCAAAACGTCCCATACCCACGCTCTGCAAGCGCTCCTCAAAACGACCTTCAATCTCATTCTTGAAACGCTCTGTTGCAACCATACCTGGAGCAACAGCATTCACACGAATATTGTACTCTGCCAATTCTTTGGATGCAGAAAGCGTTGTAGAAATTACAGCGCCCTTAGTAGCAGAATAGCTCAGTTGACCTTTGGCTCCTTTCAAGCCTACTATACTTGCCATATTGATGATAGAACCGCTCTTCTGACGCTTCATCACTTTGGATACCATCTGGATAAGATGAATCATAGCGATGACATTGACTTCGAACATTTTGCGCAGCTTATCAAAGTCAATTAGCAACAGCGGCTCGTATGTCACGATCCCAGCATTATTGGCCAGCACATCTATTCTGCCTTGTTCTTTCTTGATTCTCATGACAGCTTTGACCACAGCATCGAAATCACAGATATTAAAATACAATGGAACAACCGTAGTATTCTCTCTCTCTGAAAGTTCCTTAGCCCATTCATCCATTTCTCCTTCCTTAAGGTCGTTGGCATAGACGAAGGCTCCGTCTTTTGCATAACGTTCAGCTATTGTTCTACCTATGCCCTTAGCGGCTCCAGTAACCAAGCAGACTTTATTCTCTAATAATCTTTCCATATTCACTATAGATTATAACATTGTTTTTCTTGCTGGATTTCCACGATAAGTGAATCCATCCTCTGTATCGGACATTAAAAATGAGCCAGGAGTGAATTTTACATTATTACCCACCGTATGACCTTGTATAACGGTTGTCTCAACTCCAAATGTATTGAAATCACCAACGGTTACATGGCCAGACAAACGGCTCGCAGGGAAGAAGATATTAAAATTTCCTATCTTATCATCATGGCCAAAAATAGAATCATTCACTATGATATTGAAATCGCCAAGTGTACACTTAGTGGCAAATCGACTTCCTTCACCAACCACATTTCCTTTGCCTATATGAAATGAATCCTTATCAAGGAAAGATGTGTCTGGATCTATGATGTTGGGGTAATCCACATCTTTCTTTTTAATATAATCCACAATTTTTTTCAGCACATTTCCATTAGCTATAGCCAATACCAGACTCAAATCACCTTTCCATTCATTGATAATATCCTTACCGCCTAGTATCTTGCCATAACCCTGATTTTTACCCCATAGAGTCTCATCGTCATCAAAGAATCCGATGAAGTTCCAGATGGGGACTGCCAATCTATTATTGATTTTTTTAATCAGGCAAGCTATTTCTTCGCCATAACTACCTGCTCCAAATACTGCAATATCTTTCATCTTAATGCAAAATTACTTTTCCAGCTTCATTACGTTTAATCTCAGAAATATAAACTACTTCTATGTTCTTTTTAAAGAGGTGCGTCTTTTCTTCTACAAAGGAAGCCACATCCTCAAGGTATTTCTTATTCGTTATATGTACTGTTAACATTTCATCTGTGCCAGTACATACGCAATCCGTTTCGATATTCGACTTTATTAGGTGCTCCACTTCATCCAAACCAATCCTTAGTCCGAATATTTTTAAGAAGCGTTTCATACGACCAACAATGAAGTAGAATCCATCAGCATCACGATGAGCTATATCGCCGGTATGCATCACACCATGATTTTCATCGCCCTTCATTAGGTCTTCCTTGCAATAAGCATAGCCCATCGTCACGTTCTCTCCACGATAAATCATCTCACCAGTTGCATCGCCTTCGAAAGTTTCGTTACCATCAGCATCAATGATCGAAAGCTGCCCGTTAGGCTCTGCTTTACCGATACTTCCCTGCTTCTTTGAAGCCATTTCGGGTTCCAAATAAGCCATGCGTGCAGTACATTCGCTCTGACCGTAAGTTGGAATAAATTTTTTCCCCGTACACTCTGCATATTCGCAGCATTCCTTGAACAGCTCTTCACTCAACTTGCCACCTCCCTGAGTTATTATATCTAAGTCTGGCAATTCCATTCTCTTGAAGAATCTCAGTTTATGCATTATCTCATAGCTGAACGGAACCCCAGTAAAACTGGTGATTCTTTCCTTCTTCATTGTCTTCCAGAATTCCAAATCCATAAGAGAACGACCAGAAAGATAAAGCGTAGCACCTGCATAAAGATGACTTGCAATTACAGAAAGTCCCATCGTATAATGCATGGGCAAAGATGCCATAGGGCGTTCATTGCCTGTCATCTTGAACATCTGAGCCACATTCCTGGCATTTGCCTCTATATTGCGATATGTGTGGCGAACAAGTTTAGGGCTACCTGTGCTTCCAGATGTCGGCAACAATAATGAAAGATCCTCATATAAAGCAGGTGACTCTTTACCTGTCTTTATTAAAACATAGTTCCAGGATTCCCATAAAATTTCTCCACACAGCTGTTCCACTATATCCTTTGGAGCCCAAAGATAAGCTGGCTGATACATATTGTAAAGGTTGTCATAAAGCTCCTTGTCGGTGTTCTTACTCAGCACCAAAGGGACAATACGGTTGCTGAGCATTGACAAATAGCCCAGCAAACTTCCTATACTGTTTTCCGCAAGAATAAAAGTAAGCGTTCGCTCTGATAGGTGCTTTTTGAATTCTTTTGCGTAATCACAAATCTCACCATAGGTCATCAATGCCTTACTGTCATCGACAACTGCTACCTTCTCGCGATTCTTTTTATCTAAGTCTAAAAACATTTTATTCGCTATATTATAATTACATGAACACTATCTATAACATATTTACCATCTTTATTCTTTGAAATGACAGGCATAATTTCACGTGCGATTCTTCCATAATCTCCTTGGAAAAAAACTCTTATGCTATTATTGACATTGTTTTTCAAAGGATTCCAACGGATTTGTTCAAGGCCCAACTCATCCGGATTAAACATCGCTATACTAGTTTCAATTTCTTCCCTATTAAAAACGTAAACACAGGAACCATCTAGCACTTGGTTTATCATGTCAACATAAATAGGGACCCCTTCTGAAGAAGAGAAACTTATATTATATTCTGACCCCGTTTTAGTATTTATGCTATTAAGCTTTACTTTGGCATCTATTACCTCAAAATAAGTAAAAGCGGAATTTGACGAACCATCACTAAGACACATTTTGTATTTGCCATGGACTAATGATCTTCTGGGTATATGATTAAACATGCAGTTATTAGGAGCCTCATTGAGGATACATTCCTCAATATTATTCATGTCAACAAGATATGAATCTGATATGATTTTTCTCTTTGCACCACCTATATTAGAAAGATTTATAGCATAAATGCCTGATTTCTCATATTGACCTGTACTTTCATTGCACAAAATAATATTATGGAACAAATCCGGATCGGACCTATCGAGTGGAATTTCGCCTATTAATGAATCATCTTTAAATAACATTGCTCTAGTATAAGTGGATTTATTATCATAATTGATGAATATATCCTCACCTTCAGCAAAGCTAGCATAATTACCTGCAAAAGTACAAATATCATTATTTATAGCAGATATGGTTTCAGGCTCATAATCATTTTTTAAATTTAAATCGTTACACCTATATGTAATACATTTTAACTTATCCATATAGTCATTAACCTGACCAGCAGTATACCATTTAGTAATTGTACAAATGCCATCTGCTTCAGAAATTTCGACTTCGGTAATGCCACTAGCATTACTTTTTAGACCTGTAACAACACGCCCGTGCCCATTACACCAAATCACATCCCCAACTTCTAAACATTTCGATATTTTGTCAAGCAGGGCCTTAAAAATACCTTTTTCGCAAACAGAGAATATGTATTTGTATCCCATGCTTTTGTTAGTCCTAAGCAATACGATACAAAAGTTGAACATACATTCCCAAAATAACAGCCAGAGTTTGTTCCAAAATATCTATTTTTTTCCATATCCAGACTGACGATACCATCTATTAATTACCTCTGTATAAAATAGACTATATCGATTATTGACAGCACTTACATAGGTATTAAGACTAACGTCAAATCCCACATATTTGTGGATATTCCATGTATTTGAATAGATTACCCCATTTAGCGTGCTTCCTGCAGGATACCATTGTTGTGTTTTTCCTAGTTTTGTGCTACGAGGTACTCTTGCAAGAGCCTTGTTAGATAATCTTGTTTGGGCATAAGCCCTCTTCACCACATCAGCAGAGCCATTACTTGTCGAATTGTGCATAGGCTTCATTGACAAGAGAAAGGTGACCATCAGTCCATATGTTATCATCGTTTTAATTTTCATACTATAAAAACAATATTCACATCAAATTAGGCAACATACTAATTTATGGTATCATTATAAAACAATTCTATACCTCTCTCTAAAGAAACATTTTCATGCTTAACAAAGTTATGAAGGCGTGTTGTGTCAAGTACCATCATAGGGACGTCATCTTTACGAGCATCAACATATTCAATTTTCAAAGGAGTTTTTGACAACTTATTAAAGACATCTATAATCCGATTTATAGAATAGCCAATTCCCGAACCGATGTTGATCGTCTCATTCAAGACTCCATTCCTTATTAACTCTTTCACATAATAGGTAAAATCGTCAATATAAATATAGTCTCTTACCACCTCTCCATCTCCAAATACAGTTATTGGCTCATTCTTTAACAACTTACCTAGGACAACTGCAATTAGACCCTGTTTGCCATAAAGATTCTGGCCATGTCCGTATGGATTAGAAGGTCTTAAAATGAGATAATTCAATTTATAACGTCTGTGGTAGAAGTTAATCAAATCCTCTATTTGAACTTTTGATAAACCATAATAAGAAATAGGTGCTGTTGGTTCATTCTCAGAGATTGTACCCCCTTTCACACCATAAACAGTGCCACCTGATGAAAGGTAAACCAATTCTACATCATTCTTAGCACAATAGTCCATGAGGGGAATGGTAGAGAGTTGGACTAACTTGCAATTGTTGATATATTGTTCAATAGAAGATCCCGGAATAATTGTAGAAACCATGTGAACCAGCACATTGATTCCCTTATCCTGCATAATCTTAAATATTGCAGCAGAATCCTCCATAGTGCCGACAAAATACTCCACACAACCTAATTTTTCTTTTGGAAAAGCTATATCGAAGACGCTTACTTGAAAATCATCGGTACCTGCCAAAGTTTTTGCTAGATTACGTCCTAGGAAACCGTTACCACCCAATAGAAGTACTTTTTTCATCATCAACTTTTAAATATCTGTGAGTATTTATCCACCATAGCCTCAATAGTGAAACGCTTGAGGAACAATTCGTAAGAGGCTTTCCCCATCTCAGGAAGCTTATCTTTATGATCAACGAGCTTCTTCAAGACCTCTGCCAGTTTTGCTTCGTCTAAATCCACAATATATCCAGTTTTGCCGTCTTCAATCTCTTCAGGAATGCCATCCACACGGCTACCAACCACTGGCAACCCCGAACGCATTCCTTCAATAACAGCAATGGGCATTCCTTCGTGTTTGGAATATAGTATAAAGCAATTTGACTGCAGCATATAACCGTAATATTCAGACTCCGTAGCAGACCCTGTAAATGTGACTTTTGCAGCGAGAATCTTAGCTTTCTCCTCCAACGCCATTCGCATATCTCCATTGCCAACCAATGTTAGCTCTATTTGCTTTTGATAAGACAATGGCAACAACTCTATAGCATTCAATATACCCATTTCATTCTTGCGATTATTCAAAGTTGCTATACATATAAGCTTAAGTTTATCAAACGTTTCGCGACTTGGAAAATCTCGATGTGGAATTCCATTATATACGAAATAGGTATTCTCTTCTGAATATGGGTATAACCTGCAGAATTCCTTACGTGGTGAATCCGCATCAAAACCAATATTAGCACACCCCTTTAACAATGTATCAATTACATCTTTCCTAAATGATGCTAACAAGGGACTTTTTATTCTTGGATAGCTATTAATAAAGGCCTCCCAAATATCTCCAGGAGCATGAATTGTGCATTGTACTAGTTGATTATTGGAGGGATTTCGTTTTAGGAACCTATAACATAGCATCAAATCATGAAATGTAATGACGTCTCCCTTATCTGGAATAGTGTTATAATAATCAAGTATGCGATCATTCCTCTTGTCATCCGCCAAATGCAACGCTAAGCGGGTAGCAAGCGCACTATATCTTGTTAAAAAAGCACTAACCTTATGTTTCCAAGAAACCTTTATAGAGTTTCTGGCTGCGCTCTGAGGTTCAAACTTATCAAGGGATATTATACGTAAGTCTACGCCATTAGCCGTAAACTTATCTCTCATTTCCCCCAAACTTCGAACCAAAGTACAGTCTCCCGTAGGGCCATATATGGATTTTGAGAAAACGATATCAACTTTTAACATATGAATAATTTATATTACAGATGTAAGAACTTCTTAAATAAATACAGTAGCACTTTATTTATGAAAGAATTTCTCTTATTATGTAGGATATATATCACAAAAAAATATACAAGATATGACTTTTCTGTTTGTTCTATTTTTCTTTGATTTCCTTTTTCTAACAATAGTGGCTTCATTTTTAAATAGAAAAAAGGTATCATTGAATCAAATATTTGGGGGTTATAATACTTATTCTTATTTGCTTTTGACAAATTATTTCTAGACACTCTCCATTTTACAGTTGGTTTATCAAAAAAGTATAATTTGTATCCTTCAGATGTTAGTCTTAACCATTGTGGCAAATCTTCTATATATTTAAAAGTTTCATCGAATGGATACTTACTAATTAAATCTCCTCTCCTAAAAAAAGAGGGTGCGACATATCTTGGGATTTTATCGTTTAAAAGCATTTCATATTGCTCTCTTGCGGATTTATTAAAAAAATTCATCGTATAAGCATCCTTAACGAATTCGTGTTCTTGCTCACCAGAATCATAAAAAACAATAGCACTCGTAAAAAGAACAGCTATACCGGGATGCGCCAAAACATGATTTACGTCATCCTCAATGCAGTTAGGGAGAAATATATCATCACCCGCTAATCCTTTTATCCATTCGCCATGACAAACGCCATCGCCTCTGTTACAATTAGCAGATACGCCAGTATTATGATCAGACTTAACCACAACTGTTCGCACAAACCGTTCTTTATTATCCCTAATCCAATTCTCTACAAGTTCAATCGTATTATCGGTTGAGCAATCATCAGAAACCACTAATTCAAGATTCTGATAAGTCTGAGACTTTGCACTTTCAAGTGTCTCAACTACTGTTTTGGATGAGTTGTATGTAATTATACATATACTCACTAATGGTTTATTATCCATGAGTTTATATAACAATATTATTATGTTGTTATTTTATTTTTTTTTAGATCCCCCCAATTAATTTCAGATGAATCGTTCAGGTTGGCAAGAGAAAAGAAAAAGAAAAGATAACCTATTTCCATGAAATATGGCCGTTGAAATATAGTTATAATAATAATAAAAAGAAATATCAATCGATCTTTACGAGAATTAATCGCATTCTTTGCATATAGAAAAAAGAAAAACAAATAGGAAATCGTTCCCAACAGGCCTATCTTCATAATCATATTCCGATAACTTGCGCCACCTTCATTTATTTCATCAATGAACTTATCACTTGCTCCTCCCGTTTTACCTCCAAAATAAAAAATTGGAGAACTCCATTTTAGTTTATCGTATCTATCCTGCATGAATGACACGGTCCTATTATCTCCGACAAACGATCCCTCCGACGCATCGTATTCAAAGCGATAGCCAACTTGTTCATAAAAAATAGAACCCTCTTGAACTACCAGTAAATAACCAGCTATCATAGTGACAAGTATTACAATAATACTCTTATATATATGTTTTCCACTTAGGAAACGGGAAATAATAAAGACCAAAAAGAGACCAAGAAAGAAGAACAAAGATAACGATAGGATTCCACTTACAAAAACAACCCAATTTTGCCATTTCTTGAAATTCAGCTTTTCAATTGAAAGAATTAGTAAGCCAAATGTTCCTACCACCCCCGGTTCATCAAAAATGCCAAAAAACCTTGGAAGTATCGAATTCTCAAGACTATTGTCTTTCACCATAAAGGGGTAAGCTGTGTAATTGAAATTTTTAAATTCATTAAGCGGCTGAATTATCTTTGACGGAATGTGCACTCCCAACATAACTAAAATATAATTAGCTATAGACAACGCCATTATTAGAGCATAAATATTCCATAAGATCCGATATATCTTCTTATTAAAGGCTTTAGTCATCAAACACAGTGGCAAGACTCCTATCAATCTATATATTAGGCCAATTGGCGTAATATGCGCATAACTATAAAAGCAAAATATAGCCAAAATAAGGAAGAAGAAGCTCAAAGTACTTCTCCGGCTGAACATCCTAATTCCGCCATTAGAAAGAATAATTATTAAGGAAATAATATTAAGAATAAAAGGAATGATATTACTACCAGCAAGACTCCAAACATAAAATGGCATGAAATGATAAAATATAATCAAAGCCATGATGACTGATGCCATTGTAGTTTTATCTTTATTAACCACCTTATTTCGTATTAACGCATTCATAACACTCTACTTAGTTTCTATTTATCCTTCTTCGAATTATTTCTTTAAGTCCGATTCTCTTATCCAAACCCACGAATGATACGGCAAGAGACGTAAGTAACAATAACGTGCTTACAGAGTAATATACAATAGGCGATGTAAATTTAACCAAAAGTAGACAGATAATAGCTATAGGCAACTGCGACAGATATATCTTGAAAACTGAACTACGCAAAGTAATGTGATATCTCCTACCACATATCAACCAAACCTGAATAGCATAAATTATATAACCTATCAAAAAAGAAAGACCTATTCCTGTTAATCCCCAGTATTTGTAAAATAGGACATTTAACACAGTAACATATATTACTGAAAGTGTTTCATTATAAAAAAAAGCCTTTGAGTCGCCTTTAGCCAAATAAGAGAACGCAATCGCCCAGCTTGTTGCCTTAAAGAATATTCCCAAAATGGCCCAATAAACCATACCTTCGATAGGAATAAACTTATCGGAATACAGCAGCACAACAACAGGTCGTATAAACACGATGAATGCTACAATAATTGGTGCAATGATGAAGAGGGCAATTTCTATCTGATTATTAATAAGATTCCCGAATGCTTTCTCATCATGATTCACTTCCGACAGTCGAGGATAGTAGTCCGTTCCCATGGCGGTGAAGACCATCCCCACGTATGTGTTTACAATGGCAAATCCTGCATTATAAAGGCCCACATCATCCAAGCCACCAGTATTACTGATAAAGATTCTGATCAGATAAGATGCTGCAAGGGATAATAGTGAGCTAAGACTTATCATTATGCCCATCACAACCATATTCGTTCCCTCTGATTTCAGTTCGTTTGTACTAACAGGGGTTGACTTTATTTCTAACTTTTTAGAAAAGAAGTATGCCAAAATCATTGAGGTAAGCTCAGCGATGACCAATACAGGAACAATGGCTATCTTTCCCCAAATATAGTAAAGAGGTACAGTGATGAATAATCCTATCGTACTGCCAATCACATTGGCCTTGGCCATGTAAGCGTACTTGTGCAGACCCTGCATCAAGGTGTTCTGTCCAGTGGTAAGTTGCTTAAACAGCAGCGTACAAGACAGAATCATAAAGCCCACAGTATAGTCCTTGTTGCCAAAGGACAACTGGCTGAGCCAAGGTGCTAATACTAAACAAAATACCGCGCCAAGCAAGCCGGTAATCCATACCAGTTTCCGGAAAACACTGATTACTTTGACAATTCTCTCTTGGTCACCTGAAGCATTTGCTTCGGCAATATTCTTTACTGCACTCGAGCCTATTCCCAGACCAGATATGGCATTAATTAACCCCGTGGCTGAAGTGTACAAACCAGTGATTCCCATTCCGTAGGGGCCAAGCAACAAAGCTGTAAACTTGGAGCGTATAATACCTATCAGGATATTATACAACTGCACGCCACCAAAGAGAGAAGTAGCTTTTAAAGAATCTTTATATGATTTATCTTGCGACATCAGCAATGACTTAATGTATCATCAATCCAAGATATTCTCCGTAAATGTTTTATCTATATATTTACATACGGCATTATTGATAGGTTTCGTTATGTATTTTGCTGCCTTGTCGTAAACCACACTAAGCAGGAAGAGTACAACAACAACGGCAACTGCCAATATGTAAAACTGCAGCAGCGAGAAATTATCGAACAGATAGTTATCAAGCTTCAAATAAAGTCCAGAACCTGGCATTCTTGTATTTATTAGATATACAGTGAAAGTACCAGCTGCAATCCAATTGATGAATTTATTGTGAAATACTTTTTTAGTGAAAGGGATAAACAATCCCACTGCCATGACAATACACAAAGGATTTGAATATGAACCAATTTTCGTAAACCCTATCTGATATAAAAAGGTCATCAATGCCGCACCACCAAAGTAAATTAGCAAATACCACCAATTACTTATCTTAGATAATTCATCTTTGTAGAGATAAAGGCAACGGGCCAAAAGATACAATAACACGAAATGGATAATTCGGTATCCGTTTTCTATTCCTATCTCATCGTCTCTGAACAAGCAGATATAACCCTCTATAAAAACAAATACGATAACATACTTCAGGATTTTACACCCATATTTCTCAATAAATGAGTTAAGCACTGGCGATAGAAACATCAACATCACATAGCATTGGATAAAGTAACCATGACCTGTCAGTCCAAAGAATCCAAGAAAAATGTTCTGGATGTTTTCTAATGAAGGATGAAGGAGATACATCACCACTGCAAAAGGCACATCTACGCATATCACAGTAAGGAGTAACGCCCACAGAGACTTTGCCCGCAGTTTAATGCCATAATAACCGGAAATAATAATAAAACAATTGACACAAACCCTGCACAATGATTGAATGTATTCATGAATTAGAGAATCACTCATAAAGTGCTGATTTACAAATAGTTTATACCCACCACCATTAATATCCTCTGGTATTCCATGACCACGAATCAGAAAGTATCCATTCATATGGACAAACACCACGAGAAACATAGCGAGAATTCGAAACAGTTCAATGCTACTGTTGCGTTCTTTATTCAATGCTGCTGTTGACATTACCTATTGCAATACATCGGTTTGTAATACTTTTGATAATCACCTGAAGTTACATTATCCATCCATCCTTGATTGTCCAAATACCACTTTACTGTTTTCTCTATACCCTCTTCAAATTGAAGACTGGGTTCCCAACCAAGTTCGCGTTGAAGCTTGCGAGAGTCAATAGCATAACGAGCATCATGGCCAAGACGATCGGCAACGTGAGTGATGAGATCCATATCCTCACTTTCCTTGCGGCCAAGAAGTCTATCAACTGTGTTAATCAGAACTTTGATAATGTCGATATTCTTCCACTCATTAAATCCACCGATATTATAAGTATCGGCAACCTTGCCTTTGTGGAAAATAGCATCAATTGCTCTTGCGTGATCCTCAACATAGAGCCAGTCACGCACATTAAGGCCTTCGCCGTAAACGGGCAGAGGTTTGCGATGACGGATATTATTAATAAATAAAGGTATAAGCTTCTCGGGGAACTGGTATGGTCCATAGTTGTTAGAACAGTTGGTCACAATGGTCGGCATGCCATAGGTATCGTGGAATGCACGAACAAAGTGATCTGAGCTAGCCTTTGAGGCAGAGTATGGAGAGTGTGGATTGTATTTGGTCATCTCAACAAAGAAATCCTTGCCATAAGCCTCATGTTGCTTCTCAGAACTGGCCTTTGTTGAAAAAGGAGCAGGAACCCCTTCGGGGTTGGTTAATTCCAAAGCACCGTATACCTCATCGGTAGAAATGTGATAGAAAAGTTTGTCCTCGTACTTCTCTGGAAGGCCTTCCCAATAAAGTTTTGCTGCTTGAAGCATGCTCAAAGTACCTATTACATTTGTTTTAGCAAAGGTGAAAGGATCTTTGATGCTGCGATCCACATGACTTTCTGCCGCAAGGTGGATAATACCGTCAACATGTCCCTTTTGCATCAAAGCATAAACTCCGTCGAAGTCACAGATGTCCATCTTGACAAAGCTGTAATTTGGCTTATTCTCAATATCCTTGAGGTTTGCCAAATTACCAGCATATGTCAACTTATCCAGGTTTATAATATGATAATCCGGATATTTGTTGACGAAAAGTCTAACAACGTGGGAGCCTATAAATCCAGCTCCCCCCGTAATGATAATATTGCGTTTAGCCATATTTATTTAAATTCGTTGATAGCCTTTACAACATCATCTATCTCTACCATAGTATGCACCGGACTCATAGGCAAACTCAGTTCTTCATCCGCCAATTTCTCTGCAATAGGATAACCCTCACTCCACATACCCTTATAGCACTCCTGTTTGTGAGGAGGAATAGGATAATGAATTACAGTGCCTATCTCATGCTCTGCCAGATAATCATGTAATGCATCACGCTTTCCCTCTTTAACCACAATCGGGAACAGATGATAAACATTATTGGCATCATCCATACGTTTGGGCAGAACTACAAGAGGATTGTTAATATGCTCATAATAGTAAGCCGCAATCTTCTGGCGATGTGCATTGGCTTCATCCAAATGCTTCAACTTCACATCCAATACAGCAGCCTGAAGATCATCCAAACGACTGTTACGACCAGTGTATTTGAAAACATACTTCTTCTGTGAGCCATAGTTAGCCAAAGCACGAATGGCAGCAGCTACTTCATCATCGTTGGTAGTCACAGCACCGGCATCACCAAGGGCCCCGAGGTTCTTGCCAGGATAGAAACTATGACCAGCTGCATCGCCAAGGCTGCCTGTACGCTTACCATTGAAAGTACAGCCATGCGCCTGGGCATTGTCCTCGAAAAGATAGAGGTTATACTTCTTGCAAAGTTCACCAATCTTCTCGGTGTAAGCACAACGGCCATAGAGGTGTACAATCATTATCGCCTTGGTACGAGGAGTAATGGCAGTCTCAATCTTGTCAGGATCAATCTCCAGCGTATCTTCACGAGGCTCCACGGGAACAGCCTTTATACCATTCTCGGTAACACCAAGCGTTGTTGCAATGAAAGTGTTAGAAGGAACAATGATTTCTTCACCTTCCTTGATTCGGCCAAGCTCTTTATATGCACGTACTATCCAAATAAGTGCATCAAGGCCATTAGCCACACCGATGCAATGTTTGGTGCCAATATACTTGGCGTATTGTTCCTCGAAGGTCTTCAATTCTTGACCTTGAAGGTACCAGCCACCATCTACTACTCTATTTACTGCCTCATGGATTTCTTCTGCATATAAGGCGGTTACTTTCTTCAGTGAAAGAAAATCTATCATTATATTTAATAATAAGATTAGTTGTTTTTAATTATAAATGGTTACTCCAATCCATCGCGTCCACAATTTTTCTGCGTTCATCTGTTGGTTTTTCCCTTTCTCCGATTTTTTTACATGGTGTACCGACATAAATGCCCCAAGGCTCTAAATCCTTATTTATGAGTGCATTTGCCCCCACAACAGCACCTTCTCCAATTGTAACTCCAGGCATTATTGTTACATTGGCTCCTATATATGCATCATCTTTAACAATAATATCTCCGTAAAGAGTGTCGTGACATTCATCAGGCAAGAATTCACAAGTATAATAACCATTCAATTTATATGTTGATGAGAGAAACTTTGATCCTGGTCCAACAAAACATCTATCACCGATATATACCTTAGCCCTGCCCTCGACAAGGCAATGCCATGTAATAATGCTATATTTACCAAGTTTAAACTCACCTCCCGCATCAATAAAACAATAATCATTTATGATACTAAAATCATCCAACTCTGCCTTCTCTGGATAAATGATTTTTGTCAAAGGATAAATTCGTACTTCTTTACCACAAAATTTGAGCATAGGTTTTACATTTTCACCCATTAACTCTGTTAACTTAATTTCAGCCATAATACTTATTTTGTTTATTAATATTTACTTAAAACATGGATTTCTCTTTTCGAGAAAAGCTTTCATTCCTTCTTTCTGTTCACCTTCATCAAAGCATGAGGCAAAAACATTTGCTTCTGTTTCCATACTTTGAGATAAAATATCTGAAAGACTAGCTTCAATTCTTCTTTTGGCATGAAGAATAGCATATTGAGAATTTTTAGCAATTGTATTTGCGAGGCTCATACAATAAGACATAAGTTGATCAGCTTCTACTACATCGTCAACTAGACCAATTTTACTTGCCTCAGCAGAATCGATTGTTTTACCAGAGAAAATCAATTCTTTGGCTTTACCTTGACCAACAATTCGAGGAAGGCGATAACACCCACTAAATCCAGGTATAATGCCTAGATGGACTTCGGGCTGACCAAATTTTGCATAAGTGTTTGCTATGCGGATGTCACAAGCCATTGCTAGTTCACAACCACCTCCTAGAGCGTAACCATTTATAGCTGCAATGACTACTTTATTAAGACGTTCTATTTTCTCGAAAAGTGTTTCACCTGCCAATCCATATTCTCTAGCCTGGTCATATGTCATATTAGCCATTTCTTTAATATCAGCACCTGCGACAAAAGCTTTGCCCTTACCAGTAATGATAATAACTTTAACATCATTTCGAAAAGACAAATCACTGATAAGAGCATTTAATTCTGATATCATCCTACTATTCAGTGCATTTAATGACTTTTCATTGCTAATTGTCAAAAGAGCAATGCTATTTTCAACGGTCAACTCTAAAAAATCCATATGACTATTCTTTACCTACAATATACACATAGTTCGTGGTAGCACTACCACCAATATTCAACATCAATCCATTCTTAGCACCCTTTACCTGATATTTACCAGCTGCACAAGTTACCTGCTTATACAAATCCAGGAACATACGGACACCGGAAGCGCCTACAGGATGACCGCAACCAATCAACCCACCTGAAGGATTGATAGGCTTCTTGCCATCAAAAGCTATCAGCCCGCTATTAATAGCATCCCATTCATGGCCTGGCTCAGTCAAACCAAAAGCAGAAATGGCTACATATTCAGAAGAGGTGAAGCAATCGTGCGTTTCAAACACATCTATATCATCTACGCTCAATCCTGAACGACGATAAGCATCAAGCACAGCCTGACGAGTCCAGGGCAGAATATATTCCGAACGCTTGGCATCCTCTATTTTCTTGTCGAAGAGCATAGGAGCCGTTCTGTGGCCGTAGCCCTTCACAACAGGCCTACCAGAGATACCCTTTTCCTTGATATATTTCTCTGAGCAAAGCACCACTACCGCAGCACCATCCGTTACCTGCGAGCAATCAGAAACACCAAGAAGTCCACCCACCAAAGGATTTGAATCCGTTCCGCGATGAGAAGCCTCCTCGTAGTTCATAAACCAATTTCTGGTCTGTGCCAAAGGATTTCTCTTTGCATTGCCATAGTTGATACAGGAAATGGTTGCCAGTGCATTCAGATAGCGATCCTGATCCAAGCCATATTTCTTAACGGTCTCTTCTGCCAACCGACCAAAGAGCTTCGGGAAGGGCAATTCCAAACCCTTGCCCTCTTTCTCATAGTAAGCAGCACGTCCAAGAATATCACCACCAATCTTTGAGTCAACGGTTTTCATCAGCTCCCAGCCTACCACTACACACACATCATACTCTCCAGCGAGAATCTTAGTAATAGCAGCATCAATGGCCACAGAACTTGAAGCGCAAGCAGCTTCATAGCGAGCCGAAGGTACACCATAAAAAGCAGGATTCACCTCAGTAAGAAAAGCTCCCAGATGCCCCTGCGAAATATATTGTTCAGCAATGAAGTTGCCCACGAAAGCCGCCACACGGTTCTCTTTGTTCAACTCCACCATTTCGTCAAATGAGAAATTGGCATTCTGGAAACCGTCTGCCACGGCCTCTTTAAGAATAGCCACCAGTCCTTTGCCTTCTTTCGTCCAGTTGCGCACAAAATCAGTCTGAGCACCACCTAATATATATACTTTTTCTTTCATACGATAATCTGTTTTGTTATGTCAGTAGTACTCTTATTTTGATCTGAAATATATGCGATAGTCATATTTCGAGGGTTTCACCTTGGTGAACAAATAATCCAAGTCTACCTGTGCCAGCACATCCTTGTGAATCCTTGAGCGCATTAGTTCCTTCACATCGCAAACCGTGCTCAATGCCTCAATCATAGCGAATGGAGGACACCATGTAAAACCAGTTGCCATCACATCGTCCACCTGCTCATGTTTGAATCCCACCTGGTCAATCGTAGCCAGAGAATACAAAATATATCTCAGCAAGAATCGCAGACAGATATCAGCCTCTTGACTCTTGTTCGTAGTCAACTCTGTGAATGCTTCCACATAGTCACCTTCTTTCAGGAATGCCTTCATCTTCTTGGCAAATGGGAACACATACTGGTTCACCTCACGATACTGACCGGTTGCAATATCATACACAAGAAGCATCTTGAAACCATTATCGTTTTTCAGCAACTTGTACAAGCCCTGTCCACGCTTTCTTCCCAGCTTACCTTCAACAATGAGTTTATTCGCGAACTCAGGCATCACGAAGTTCTCATGGGCATAGTCATGGGTGTTCTCATACAGGTTATCCACAATGGCCTTATGCACATCCAAACCCACGAAATCCGAAGTGGTCAAAGGAGGCATCACGCGACCAGAGAACTGACCAAGAATGGCATCCACATAGTCGATACCACCATTATCTTTGTACTGCTCGGCTGCAATCAAAGCTTCATTAATAAACTCAAAGCCAATTCTGTTGCCGATAAATGCAGGATAATCCTTGCTTTCAACAACTGTCCTGTTAAGGGTATGCTTCAGATAGTCCTTCAACTCATCATAAGTCTTCTCATCGCTATAGGGCGAAGCTGTAAACTCACACAGTGTCAACTGATATGGCGGATTGAACATGTGTACCCCAAAATAGTACGGACGCTGTTCCTCACTGAAGCACTCAGCCAATCGCGTAATAGAAAGTCCTGATGACCCCGTGCAGCAAATAGTACCAGTCTTTACAGCCTTAGCTACTTTGCTGGTAACACCTATCTTGATGTCCAAGTTTTCAGCACAGCTTTCAAACACGAGGTCTGATTCCTTCACGCACTGATCCAGCATGCTGTAGTCTGCAGGCACAAGGTTTTTGCGAATAGCATCCGCTTTCACTGTCTTGCAAGCTTTCTCTGCCGCCTTCTTACTTTTCTCTATGTCGCGGCTCACCATGTAAACCTTTGCCCCACCGAATGAGGCAAAGATTCCGGAAACATTCGTTCCCATGGTACCGTTGGCACCGACGACGGTAACTATCTTGATGGTCATAGTTGATATATTATTATATACTTCTAAATTCTAAAAACTCCTGGTAATTTCGAATATAATCCTCTTTCCGATAAATCTCTGAGGCGAGAACCATGCAAACAGAGCCTGAAGAGAAGTCATCCAAATCACGCCAAATGCCTGGCTTTACATATAATCCTTGATAGGGCCTGCTCAAAACAAAGCTACGCTTTACATTGCCATCATCAAGAGTTACACGAAATGAACCAGATACTGCTATAATAAGCTGTTCTAATTCTCGATGAGCATGAGAGCCACGAGATTCTCCACCGGGTATATCGTATAGATAATACACACGCTTTACATCAAAAGGAATGGTATCTCTATTCTCTACTACGGATATGTTGCCTTGTGGTCTATGATGACGGTGTAGCTGCAACATTGTGCAATCGTAAACTGTATTTTTACTCATCTCTTAAATTTTTATTGAATTCAATAAACTCGTTATAATCACGTATGTAATCATTCTCGTCATATTTAGTAGAAGATAATATCACAGCTAGAGAATTCGTGGAGAAATTATCCATTTCTCTCCAAAGGCCTTGAGGTACATATAATCCGTAATATGATCTATTTAAGGAGTAGCACTTTTTTTCTACTCCATCATCAAGAATTACATCAAAGCTACCAGATAAGGCTACGATAAATTCTTGATTTTCTCTATAAGTATGCCCCCCTCGTCTTTCACCGCCAGGCACATCATAAATCCAATAAGTTCTTTCTATTTTGAAGGGTATATGATTTTTCTCTTCAACAAAAGAAAGATTTCCACGTTCGTCTACGAACTTTGGCAATTGGATGATTTTTACATCTGATAATCTCATAATATAGAATTTAAAGATTCCACTCGTATTTATCGTAACATACACCACGACCACCAAAACCTTCTTTCTGGAAAATTAAGCTAGTGTTCAAATAATGGCCATCGTCTTCAGTAGATATACCAAAATCGAGAAAACGTTTATTATCGAATACTTCTGTAAGTAGATAATTCATAATAATGTCAATAGCACTGAGCTCTTTACCTTCGGCATTAGCAGATATATATTGTGTATGTGCTGTAACGCCACAATCATACATCAAGATACCGCCTAAACACTTCTCCTCTTGATAAGCCATGAAAAGTCGAATCTTATCAGGGAAACGAGAATGAAGTAATTGCAATTCGGCTATAGAATGAACAGGATGCTTTTGATGACGTTCCATAAGGTTATCATCAAGAATATGCCAGAAGGTTTCATAATCTTCTGTTTCCTTCACAATAAGTCCGGCTTTCTCAGCATGATGTACTGCTGTACGACGAGGCTGTGAGAATGTGGGGCGGTTAGGTATACGAATAGATGAAGAAATTGCTCTAGTTACTAAACGAGCTTCGCAAAGATTTGTGATAGCATAAAGATCTTCCTCTGATGGCAAGTCATGGAACACCCAAGCTGAGGGCTTGTAAACTATCGTTCTAACACCTAAAGCCTTGTAGTATTCATTTATAGCATTGAAGATATTTACAACTTGCTCTGTAGATACCTTACTGGTAGTAACAAGCCCACCATAAGTCAAGCCATCATGAGAAGATATAGTTGTTTTATCTCTTTGATTGGCTGGAAATAAAGCAATAAGCTTGCTACCTCTAAAGATTAAGAGAGAATGATCTTTAAATCGGTCAGAGTGATACCCCATGTACTGTCGATTCAATAAGAAATTTCCATTTTTCGAACGATTTAGAAAATCGTTCCAATCTCTTTCTTTGTCATCTGAATAACGCTGGACTGTGTAAAGTCCTGTAGTATCAAGAATTTCTTTGTTGATCATATTTTATTTCTTTCGTTATTATATGCTTTAAGAACCTCCTTTATATTTCCAAGGAGGTTTGCAGTTCTTCTTTGGGTAGGCTGAAAGCTATTCGCACAAGCTGTTTACCCAGCTTCTCGTCAGAATAGAATCCTATTCCAGGTGCCAGCATGATTGTGGCTCCATTGTGACGGAAATCCTTCAAACACCATTCGCAGAATTTATCGCTATCATCGATTGGCAGCTTAGCCAGCGTATAGAAAGCCCCATAGGAATAGGGGCGTATACACCCTCTATACGATTAAGACCATCAATAAGCGTATTTCTACGTTCTACATATTCATTATATGTACTACGCATATAGTCCTCTGATACATCTAGACTGGCTTCTGCCATAATTTGCCCTATCAAAGAAGGACTGAGACGAGCCATGCAGAATTTCATCACAGTTTTACAAACTTGTTCGTTTTTAGTGATTAAAGCCCACACACGTAATCCACATTCGCTGTAACGCTTGCTGACAGAATCGTTAGCGTCCAATTTTGACGTGTACCCCAAGGAAAGCCGCCACAAGGTGGTTTCCTAATAAATAACGTCAAAAAGGATATTGATTTTTAAGATTTGTTGTTAGTTCAATCCGATAGTCAAGGGTAATAAATGTTCATAATCCCTACGTCCTTTAACAATTTCGCTGAAAAATTTCTTGAAATAATCCAGCACAGACACACCCTGCATCTTACATGTGGAGATGATGGTATGATATACCGCTGAGACGCGGGCCATCCTGTCACTTGTTTTTAAACTATTCCGGCAAAGCCTTATCTGTTCGGGCGACAACCGGCCTTCTTCATACTCCCGCTCCAGTGTGTAAAGCTCACCTATCAACTCCAATATGAAGGCGGCATCCTTATCATTGCCCTGCTCAAACGCATACTTAAACTTCGCACGGGCATGGGCCATGCAACAAAGGTGTTCTATATCGACAATATGATCATCCAGATACATATAGACATTGTAGCCGTCTGACTGAAGGGCTTTCACCTGGCTGTCACCCAGGATATGTGTCAACGCATCCCGTCCCCTGGAACCGTCCTCGTAGCAATAAATAACCACTTTGGACTGTTTGTTGACCAGGCACCATATATATTTCTTCTTATAGCACCCTTCACGCTTTACACGGCACCAGGTCTCATCACAGTTCACGATAGAATCCTGCTCCAAACAAGTATCCTTTAGATGGCTAATCATGCCATGGAGATAAATAGAACCTTTCTCCAACCAATTGATCAGGCTCATACGGCTCAAACGCATTGATTCACCCGACAACCTGTACATTTCACGATAAAGAGGGGTATCCAAAACATATTTGTTGAAAGCAAGATAAGCAAGCAAGGAACCGGAAGCGTGCGTTCCAGGAAAAACGTCAATGATTTCAGGCTGACCCATGAAAGGGAAATAGCCTTCGTGGATTTTCCCGTCCAAAGTCTTATAGCGGATAACCTCGTAATCATGCTCCACAAGCCTGCTTATCTGTTCGTAGGCATATTTACGGAAACGTTTGATGATGATGGCACCTGCGGGCAGCCGGCGGATATCACTGTGGTGAAAAACCGTATTGTCGGCACTCATAGTACGGTAAGAAAGTCCCTGGCGATAAAGACGGGACTCTTTTGATTTTGCTTCCACGTCTTCTTCCCGCGCAGGAGCCTTACCGGACTGCGGCAAGGAGGAACCGAGGGATTGGGGAGTGCCGTCGAAATCATCCTTGTTACGCGTATGATCCCCTTCGGCCTCCCGCTTCTTTTTATGGATTCCCTTTTGGCTCTTGTCACCATAAAGGTTCTTATTACGGACTTTAAGCCTTTCTTCCAAAGCTGTTATTTTAGACAACAGGGTGATGTTCATCTGTTTATAATCGTCCCGCTCTTTTTCTGCAGCCAGGGCAGCCTTCTGCATAGACAACAGTTCATCTACCTTGGACAGCAGTTCATCTATCCGCGCCTCGTCCCGCTGAATGCGTTCAGCGTCTCGCTCACGGGCAGCCATCAGCGCCATGATCATTTTTGATTTTTCCTCGGTAGTCATATCTGAATATGGGTCTTCAAAAGGCTCGGGAGATTCCTCACGGTCCTTTAGCTTCCTTGCGGAAGAAAGTATTTTTGCTCGTTCCAACTCATTCATATTCAGTATCGTTGATGCTATAAAGATACGAAAAGAGAATGGGATTATGAAAGCTTTTTGCTACTTTTTTCTTATTATTTATCTGATTGTCAACTCTTTAATGACTGGCGATTCTAACAAGAGAATCACATCCTGCCAATTGATTGAATAAATCTTTTCGTCGCCGCTATAGGTGACATGCAGAAACTTATATCCTGATCTGAAACGTTTCTCAAACATGCTGTAAGACCGGCGGTCATAGCTGAACAAACGCACCAAACTCAAATCCTTAGACATCACGATAAACACATCACCGTCTTCCGGTTCACGATTAAGCTGCTGATGTATGATAGATAGAACTTTCTCATACTTACAACGCATATCATGGAAATCACGAATAAAGAAAAAACGATTTAAACCTGTTATGTTCAGCATAAAACCTCCAGTTTCTCTACCAGCTTTTTCAAACCTGCGTAGCTTAGATTCTTTTGGCTGATGTGCACACCATTGCTCATACGGATATCCAACAATATACGAAGCCCTGCATTCGGAAGGACTGGAGAACCGATTGAATGAGTGGGTCCTGAACCGGTACCGGTGCTTCTACAGAGTCTTTATCTATAGGAGGAGCTCCCAATACTTGAACAGGTATTATCTTTTTTCGAGTATCCTTGTACCATTTCTGAAATAGGTTATAAGGGACTTTCTGGGCTAAACAGAATTGCTCTATGGAAACTCCCGAAGGAACTCCTTCTAACTTGTAGCGCAAAAATAGGCGCTCAAAATCATTGTAACTATACATAAACTTTGCTTTTGATTTAACTAACGCAAAGTTCTGACTTTTATATCGTTTATCCTATACGGCATTTTTGGACGCTAACCTAATTTATCTTCATTTTATTTAATGATACACACGAATATAAAACAAATACTACTTATAAAAATTGAGACTTGCATAACAGCTCCTTAATGCCAAATGTCTATGAATACTAAAACCGTTTTTATTCACCCCGTCCACATCATGATACTTTCCCACATAAATACGGTCACCATTATGATCAAGATCATTACACCAAATAAAGTCATGATACCACAATAATTCTTTATGTACATAGTAATAAGCAAAAAAGGTATAAACACACAATATTGCAGTAGGAAAATTTACATGTCCTTTCAACAACTCCACGGGCTGAACAGCACGGGTACTTTCCACCACATCCTTTTTTAACAAATACCAACGCAACTCCAAAGTTTCATGAATAAATTCTTCGTTCATGTACCAATCCTGATTATAAAAACAGGGTTCTGAAACATCAGGATCCATACCAAAACATCTACGGAAGTTAGCAATGGAGAGTTTCGTACCACCCAATTCAGGAAGACCCAATATCAGAATATAATCTTTTGAGCAATTTCCTAAATCATCCAACGAGTAGTGGATATCGGGAATTTGAACAGAGGACAACGGAAGTGCCATCCTCTCAAAAAGAGGCTTTAGTTCCTCCCAACCTATGAAGTTTGAGCCAAACATTTTTCTTGCTTGTCCTATTGCAATTCTTTCCATCTTTGATAATCTATCGCTTCCCCATATGTAGCCAAATGGCCTAATTGGGAATATCTTTCAATACGGACAAATTCTTGTTCCAAACGTTCAAACCGTATGCCCCATTCAGATTCCTTGAACCATCCCAAATTACGAACCGGAGCATTGTAAAGAACAATGTCACTTTTCTTATCCAACACTTCACGCAAGAAAGTCAGATAAGCGCGATACTGATGTTCATGACTGGCAACCAAAACCAAACGTCTCCACTTTTTCTCCATCGCCATTCGCACCACTTCAACGGCCTGCTCCCTTGTATTCAAGGATTTATCCTCATGTATAACAGCATCGGCAGGAACACCTTCCTTTAATATATGAGGCAGCACATCCGAAAAAGGGAAACTCCCGTATTCATAATCAGTAATATTGCCACTAAACACTATTTTGGTGGCAATATTACTATCATAAAGTTCCACAGCTTTCCGATAACGATTCAAACCATCCCCTTCCAACAAAATGATTGCATCAGAGGATTTTAAGATGTCATTATCGACAACTGCCACAAACTTTTCACGTTCGGTCATCATCAGAAATTATTCCAAAACAGCGGTTGGCCTTTCTCTATGTCCTCTTTACACTCTTTACCGATAACTACCGGCTTGAATTTTGGAGGGATACCCAAAGCAGGACGGAGCACATCTATATCTTCAGCAGTCATTATATGTCCTTTTTTGATATCCTGTTTCGCATACAGGCAACGACGTTGAACATAAACAGTCTCTCCCTCTTCTGCAACCACCTCTTTACGGGTACTTCCCATCGCACGTTCTGCCTCACGGATGGAGTCAACCATAAATTTAAAGTCTTGAGGTTCCATTGAATGCGGATGATCGGGACCCTTGTCAGCCTTGTTCAAAGTAAAATGCTTTTCAATGACACGGCCACCGATTACAACAGATGCCAAAGCAACCACATGTCCGGGTGCATGGTCCGAATAACCTGTCAAGACATCAAAGGCAGACTGATAGGTTTTCAAAACATTGACATTGGCACTTTCTATCTTGGACGGGTAATTAGTAATACATTGCATCAATACCAGATTCTTATTTCCTGCAGCCTCAATCGTACAGACAGCTTCATCTATTTCAGACATGGTGGCATCACCCGTAGCCAACATTACAGGTTTCCCTTTACGGGCAATATAATCCAGCATCTCAAGCCAAGTGATGTCACCTGAACCAATCTTGATAAAAGGGACATCCAAATCAACACACAAATCAACAGCCTCCTTAAAATAGGGAGAGGTGGAAAAGTCTATGCCTGCAGCTTTACAATAATCCGCTATTTCCTTGTGCCACGCTATAGGAAACTCAGCATCCTTAAATACCTCACTGACAGTACGTCCCCAGGAACCGTGCACACCTTTCAACTGCATGCGGGAAAAGCCACCTTCAGACACAATACGAGGAGTGGAAAATGTCTGGAATTTTGCACAATCAGCACCCGCTTCCTTTGCCGCATCAATCAGACGTTTGGCTTTTTCAATACTGCCGTCAAAATTGGCTCCTATCTCTGCGATGAAATAAGTAGGACAGGTATCACCTATCATCTTATTTCCAATCCTTATTTCTTTATTAAAAAATCCCATAACATATTATCTTGTAAATTGTTCAATCGTTTTATGAAGGATTTCCGCTTGTTTTTTAGCTTCATCCAAATTCCAATAGTTAGTTTTCAACTGCATCATACGTTTCTGTAAATATTCGGCATTTGGACAAAGACCAGTATCATACTTCTGCCAAACTCCAGGCATATGCTGTATCTGGTTCTGAAATAAGGGTTCATTATACGAAAGTTTCCAAGCTGCATAATAACCATCGCCTCCATTTGCCTGAAACAAGTCACGAAAAGCGTACCAGTCCTTTTCTGGACAAACAGTATCCAATACCATGCTATATGACCAATATGAATTAACATAGCCATCTGGCTCCGCTTGCCTTTTCAATAACTTTTGATTTTTAATGGCTTCATCAAATATCTTTGCCACCTCAATACGGTTGACAACCAGTTCGTCCACACGTTCCAACTGCCCCAATGCACAAGCAGCCTGCAACTCTGACATACGGTAATTGAATCCCAAGGAAATATGCCGACTATATTGGGGATCTTGAATATCATTCCTCGTAATCTTCCCCTGTCTGGCACTTACACCGGCATAACCCAAACAACTAAAACGACGGGCATTGTCTGCCAATTCCTCCTTGTTACAAAGAAGCATGCCACCCTCTCCTGCTGTCAAATGTTTGCTTGCCTGAAAGCTAAAACTAGAAAAGTCACCAAATTCACCGACATATTTCCCCTTATACTTGCCAAGATAACACTCCGCATTATCTTCAATGAGATACAAATTATAACGTTTACAAATATCCAGAATCTTATCATAGTCCGGAGCCAAGCCGAAAAGAGCAACTGTCATGATAGCCCTGGTTTTAGGAGTAATTGCCTTTTCTATACTTTCAGCAGAAATCTCAAATGTATCCAAATCACTGTCTGCAAACACTGGTATTGATCCGTTATGCAATACTCCAAAAGAGGTGCTGGTCATGGTCAAAGCGGGTACAATCACTTCATCACCAGGCTTGATGCCTAAAGCCGCCACTGCTGTATGCAAAGTGGCAGTACCATTACAATGTCCAATGGCATAAGACTGGTTAAACTTTTTAGCAAAAGCAGTCTCTAACCTATTGTTGAATACAGAATTCAAAGAAGTTGCAAAAGCATTATCCAGAACCTGATTTACATAATCACGTTCCAATTGACTGATTCTTTCCATAATTATACTGATTTATACATTTCGCTTCGAGTTACATCAGAATTCATCCTTTCTATTTCAGGGTGTTCTTTAAGCAACCGGAGAATATCATCCATATGAAATATTTCCGAATCATTCTTATACAAGAATGAATATATACGGGTTACCATCTGGAAATCTTTTTCTGTATCAACTGTCCAACGCAAATAGGACAGATTCTCTCCCCCATTAGAGAGATTGAGCATTTTAAAATATTCCGGATGACGATAAATATACTGGGTCACATGCTCCCTTTCAAAGTCATTTGTGGAAAAAGCCTCTTCCTTATCCAAAGCCATCTTGGTAAATACTTCTATATCCAGCCCCTCTGGATAAGAAGGAGGACAGTTATTGCAAACAAAGTCATACTCCCCATTCTGTAACATATGTACTGCCTCATCAATCAAAACCGGCTCTTTAAAGGGGTCATCGGCCGTTATTCTGACAATTACATCTGCCTTTGAATAGTTTGCAGCTTCATAATAGCGGTTTAGCACATTGTTTTCACTTCCACGGTAAACATCCACTCCATTTTCCTTAGCCCAGTTATACAACTTGTCATCCGACGGTCTATCTGTCGTTGCCAATACAATATGGTCAAGCGATTGAGCAAACCGCAGACGATTAACCACATGCCAAATAAATGGTTTGCCACATAAATCAGCAAATATTTTATTAGGAAAACGAGTAGAACCGCAACGCGCCTGAATAATAGCTACAACTTTCATTTTACTTCAAAGTTCGGATCTACAAATTTGCGTATGTTTTCACGCATGGACTCAATAGTTTCCCATTCAGTATTGTTATCAGAACTATAATGGAAGCCTTCAGGTACAGGCACTGCATGATGGTGATGAATAAATTCTTCCCTATTATGCTTATCTGATACGGAAGGAAGAATTACATAGTATCTGCCCAAATCAATGGTATCAAGGGCATCGGTCACCGTAATCATCTCCTCGTGCAACTTCTCACCCGGACGGATGCCCACCTCCACCTGCTGCAGATTCGGAGCAATGGCAGTGGCCACATCCTTGATATGGTAGGAAGGAATCTTAGGTATGAAGATCTCACCGCCCAGATGATGGCCAATGGCATACATGACCAAAGCTACACCGGCTTCCAACGAAATATTGAAGCGAGTCATGCGCATATCGGTTATGGGAAGTTCTTTTGCACCGCTGTCACGCCTATTGATGAAGAAAGGGATTACGGAACCACGGGAACCCATCACATTGCCATAACGCACCACGGAGAAGCGTATGTCCTTGGAACCGCTGATATTATTGGCCGCTGTAAACAGCTTGTCAGAGGTCAGTTTCGTTGCACCGTAAAGGTTGATGGGCGCACAAGCCTTGTCGGTGGAAAGGGCAACCACATGCTTGACCCCTGTCGCCAAAGCCGCCTTTATCACATTCTGCGCACCGTGCACATTCGTTTTGATGCATTCCTCCGGGTTGTACTCGGCGGTATCCACCTGCTTGATGGCAGCGGCATGGATAATCACATCCACTCCCTCACAGGCACGGGTCAGACGTTCAAGGTCGCGGACGTCACCGATAAAGTAACGCATCTGGGGATATGTCTTCTCCGGATATTTCTGCTTCAATTCGAATTGTTTCAGCTCATCTCTGGAGTAGATAATGATTTTCTTTACCTGCGGATAATCACGAAGGATCGTTTCCACAAACTTCTTGCCGAAAGAACCTGTTCCTCCAGTAATCAGTACAGACTTATTGTTCAACATATTATATAAATTTTATTAGATAAATCTTTTAACAAAATCAAATTTCTGCCTCTTTAATCTTCCAACCAATTCTTGACCAAATATTAGCCAACCAACACAAACAATCCTTGTAAAAAAACAACACCTATTAAAATCATTACTTTACTTGATTTTGATGCCTTTACAAGAATAGTAGCAAGTCAACAATAGTATAAACAAGGGTTATCTCCTACACCTTTGTCTCTGCTATCTGCAACTGCTGTGCAACGGATGTATAGACTTGATAGGCAAGATTCATCTCATTTTCCAGACGCACTTGTTCGGCACGGTAACTCTGAAAAATGATATTCTTGTTGGCATCGGCAAACTTGGCATAGTTTTCTTGAGCTTGTTCGTACTCTTTCTTCTTACGTTCAAAAAGCTTTTCTTGAAAATGAAAATCCTTACGGGCTTTATTAGTACGATAATCAATAATGTAAGACTGCAACCTATTTACAACAGTATCTGTCAGACATGTTGAAATGCGAGGATCCTGCATCGTGACAGAAATCGTAGTAACCCCGGTCTTTTTATCTACCGAAACACCTATATGATCACTCAGTGCTTTCACAATATCAATCTGCTCTTTTGTCTGCTGAAAAGGAGCTAATTTATCCACCTCTTCTTCTGATTCCTTAAACAGAGAAATAGTCCAACTTAAAGCCTTGAAAGGGGCAGATATGATATACGACCACCATGACGCACGCTGGTATTCATCCATATAATCATAAATTGTGGTTTTTATCTCCCCATCCATATCCCGGACAAGGACATCAAACAACCCTGTCACAAAAGGAGTGGAACTCACAATATCCGGATATAAATCAGGATAAATCGCATCAGAGCCCGAAGATGTATTCAGACTAATGCCTGCCAAACTTGCCAGTGAGGAAAGGCTCCCTCCCTTATTATCAGAAGCTTCCGGAGCAATCATTACACTTGTGTATATTCCTTGGGAATACAGAAAGCAATCACCAGACCCACAATCACTGCATAGCCGCAACACTTCAATATCCACCTGCGCTCTGTCCAGACCTTCAAGGCAAGCTCTAGCAAATTGTGGGATCCTTTTCACTCATTACATGAATATATCACTTGTATGTTTAGCTCTATATGCCTTTAACTTTTCCCGTATCTCCTGCATTTTCCACTCCATTTCTTTTTTTGCCTTGCAAGAACTTTCACGGACCTTTCATCTGTTTTAGTCCTCAATATATTCCCACGGATAAGGATTGTCCGTCACATTCTGAAACTCATCAACAGCCTCCTGCTGTTCGGCAGTCAGCAATGCAGCATCCCAAGAGGCAATGATGAAGTGAGCTTCATCTGCCAAAGGCTCATCGAACACTTCACCGTAGCAGGCGGTAAGCAAGCGGAGTTTTAATAACGAGGCGGGAAGGGCATCGAGAATATCCCAACAGCGTTCCAGTACCTCTTGTATATGTTCCTGCTTTTCACCGTGGTCGACAAACGAGGCATTGTAACCCATCAAAAGAGCGAGACATACATTGGCCTGTTCCTCCACTGTAGTGCCCCAAGTGCCGGAATTATACAAAGTTGTAGTCAAACGATAAACTTCACCATTACGACGCGACAAGTCATCACTAT
>ERZ812616.728-NODE-728-length-43567-cov-10.678112_pt1 | contig 43567 bp, 30 predicted proteins | sample MGYA00376249_ERZ812616 | MGnify/ENA primary metagenome ERZ812616 (study PRJEB26924, sample SAMEA4378265) | human gut metagenome | biome: human gut; feature: human-associated habitat; material: faeces | place: China | collected 2013 ...
CAAGGTGGAGCACAGGCTGGTCCTGATATGAATGGTGGTGCTGGCCAGCAAGATAGCAGAAAGCATGGAGATAATGTACAGGATGCTGACTTTGAGGAAGTCAAGTAAGTTACGATAAACAACGATAACTAAAAATAGGAATGCAGGGTGTAACTCAATGAGTTATGCCCTATTTCTTTTTATATCACTTTTCCTTGACTTTGCTTGTTATTCGGATTTTTATTATATATTTGTACCATAATTGTACCGACACTTAAAAGTAGATAATGTGACACCTATAAAAACAGCGGTATTGAGAATGAAGAATATAAGTAAAATGTAGGTTATGCCAGCAGCAAAATTTGAAATAACACGTCAATGCAAGGTTTGTGGAGAAACCTTTGTAGCTAAAACCATTGAATCGTGGTATTGCACTCCCAAATGTTCCAAGATTGCGTGGAAAAGGCGTAAGGATGAAGAACAGAGATTGCAAAGGTTGGACGAAGTGGTTAAGAAGATACCCAAGTCCAAAGAGTATATCACAGTTCCTGAAGCATACGCTTTGTTTGGCATAAGCAAGGAAACTCTTTATCGTTTAATTCGTAAGGGTACAATCCCAAGTGTGAATGCCGGAGAAAGGCAGACTTTACTATCAAAAGAAGAATTGATGAAACTCTATCCTCTCCGAAAGAAAACTCTCACAAAGCCAAAGCCTATTGCCAAGCTGTATAGTCTGGAGCCAAAGGACTGTTATACTATTGGCGAAATCACAGAAAAGTTTCTTGTGAATGAAAGCACTGTTTACCTTCATATACGCAAGTATTCCATTCCTACCAGACAGATAGGTAACTTTGTTTATGTACCAAAGAAAGAAATTGATAATCTATATAAAGGTGTGAAGCGATGAAGAAAGCATTAGTACATGAGTATCGATTAAATATCTCAACTAAGTAATTGCACAACGATAGAAATTCGCATAAATGCATACAACGTAGTACTTTAATTGAGATTTTTATCAAATAAATGTTTTTAATGAATATGGAAAAGAAAGACATATTTCAAGATATTCAAAACATACGAAGTTCCAATCCTGTAATTGTATTGGGAAGTGGAGCATCTGTTTCCTATGGCATACCAGGAATGGGTGTTTTAGCAAATGAGTTAAAAAACTTCTTTAAATCAAATCCATATTATGATACAGCTACTAATGATGTCGTTAGTGATTTCATAAAGCTTTTAGATTCAGGTGTAGGTTTGGAAGCTGCATTGCTGGATGTTAAGGTTCCTGAAATTGTTGAAGCAGATATAGTAAATATTGTCTGGAAGGTTATTATTGAATCCGATGCAAAAGTCTATGAAAGGTTTATAAGTGGAGAAGATATTAATCTAAGACAACTATTTGATTATATTATATATGGAGATCCGAATAAAACGCTAAATGTAATCTCAACCAATTATGATAGGATTGCCGAGTATGCAGCTTGTCAAACTGACGCTTACATTAATATAGGTTTTACTCACGGACTGATGGGAAAGTTAAAAGATAATATTATGCTAAATCCTAAAAAGCCGGAGGCTGATTATACTGGATTTATTAATATCTTGAAAGTTCACGGTTCCCTAGACTGGTATAGGAGAGATGGAATCATTTGCAATATCCCCAATTCTGTCAATATTCCATTAGGGTTTACACCATGTATCGTAACTCCAGGAACTAATAAATACGAACGTACTCAAGAGGAACCACATAGACAACTTTTATCAGCTGTGGACAAAATCTTTGAAAGTGCCCAAAACTATGTTTGTATTGGTTATGGTTTTAATGACAAACATGTTCAAGAAATGTTGCTTAAATATGCCAAAAAGAGAAAGGCAAAAATACTGATTGTTACCAAAGAAATTACAAATTCAATAAAAGAAAATGTAATAGATAAAGGATATGATTATATCGCTATTTGTAGTGATGGTGCTAAGGGTACTGTTTTTCATACAAATAGTGATTCTATAATTGTTGATGACAAAATATATTGGACTATAGAAGGATTAATGGAAATATAAAAAATGGAAAGTATAGTATTAAGATATGATAAAGGTGAGTCAATAGGCTCAATAAATAGTGTAGACACAGGTATGGCAACAGCCATTATAGATTCTGACGATGTTCTGTCCCAGTTACAAATTAATCAACTTATAGCTATTCAAAGTCCGAAATCTGGTCGTTACATTATAGCAATGATAGTAAAAATCTATCGCAAGGCTACTGATATGACTTTGAATGATGACGAGGATGAAGAAGATACTTCTTCGGCATTTAACCAAGTTAGGTTAGTTTTTGTGGGTGAATTTATGGACAAAGCTGGAGAGCAAAGTAACGTGTTCAGAAGAAACGTTAGTGCAGTTCCATCTATAAGTGCCTTATGTTATAAGATTGAAGGAACACGTCTCACAGACCTCATGCAAACAATATCCAACAAATTAGCGACTTCCATCAGTCCTCTTGCAATAGGGAAATATACAATGGATGAAAGTTCTATAGCATATATGGATGGAGATAAACTATTTCAACGACATGCTGCTATTGTGGGTTCTACAGGGAGTGGTAAATCTTTTTGTGTTGCATGTATTGTTGAACAAATGGCTAAATTAAAACATTCTAATGCAATTTTGTTTGATATCCACGGAGAATACTCCTCTACTGATTTCAAAATAGATGGCATCAAACAATATAAAATTGCAACACCAGGAGATTTGGCTACCTCTGAAAAACTCAACAACAATATACTTATGGTACCCTATTGGCTCTTAAATTATGAGGAAATGCAGGCATTGTTATTAGATCGTAGTGACCAAAATGCACCAAATCAAGCAATGATATTCTCTCGTGAAGTTCTTGCCGAAAAAGAAAAAGGTGTAGAAGGAACAATATATGAACATCTGATTACTGTTGATAGTCCCGTAGCTTACGACTTGCAAACAGTGTTAACTCGGCTAAAGTCCAAAGACGAAGAAATGGTACCTGGTGCAAGAGCCGGTTCTGAAAAGCTAGGCCCATACAATGGGAAGTTAACACGGTTCAATCAAAGACTGGAGAATAAACTTTCAGATAAGAGAATGGGATTTATGTTCAGTTTACAAACAGAAGAAAAATCGCAAAATTGGCTCAAAGATTTCGCCAGAGTTCTGATGAAGGCTGATGGTGGGGTCAAGGTTATAGATATGTCAGAAGTACCATCAGATGTACTTCCTTTAGTAATTGGTCTATTGGCAAGAATTGTATTTACTGTTCAACAATGGAGTTCAATGGAACATCGTCATCCAATAGCACTATTATGTGATGAAGCACACTTATATGTTCAGCAATCTATTTCACAAGATGCTGTTGCAGAAATAGGTTTGAAAAGTTTTGAACGAATAGCGAAGGAAGGACGAAAATATGGAGTTGGTCTTGTGATAATCAGTCAAAGACCTTCAGAAGTAAATCGTACAGTACTAAGCCAATGTAATAATTTTATTAGTCTTCGACTTACAAATGTGGATGATCAAAATGTGATTAAACGACTACTACCAGATAATCTTGGTAATATTGCCGACAATCTTTCTTTGCTTGACATCGCAGAAGCAATTATTGTTGGTGATGCTACATTATTACCGTCTAGAGTAAAAATAAATGAACCTTCAATCAAACCATCAAGTCAAACAGTTCCTTTCTGGAGTATTTGGGGGAAAGATAATTCTGATCAAGATTTGTCAGAAGCTATATGCAATATGATTAAACAATCTAAGTGAAAGTAATTACTATGTCAAGGATATGAAGCGATGAAGAAAGCATTAGTTAATACACGTGTGTCGGTAAAGCTCCGCAAGTCTGAATATCGTGATGAATGGTATCTTTATGTGGAATCTTATCCTGTATTCCAATCTGGAAAACATACGCCACAAAGAGTGCGTGAATATCTCAATCGTACCATTACAACACCTATTTGGGATAAGTCACGCAATGCAAGGACTAATGCCGAAGGCAAAACCACTTATAAGCCGAAGCGAGATTTGAACGGTGTCATTCAATGTAAGTCGCAATTAGACCAGGAATCATGTATTTATGCCGACAAGGTCAGAAGCCTACGACAAAAGGAGTACGACAATGCAGCTTTATATGCCGATACCGATGCAGAACAGGCGGAGCAGTTGGAACGCTCCCGAAGTAATTTTATTGAGTACTTCGACCATGTGCAACGAACAAGACATGCCCATAGTTCCGATTCTATTATTGTCAATTGGAGGCGAGTACATGAGTTACTGAAGATATTTGCAAAAAGTGATACCATTCTCTTTTCGCAGATAGACTTAAAGCTGGTTGAATCGTTCCGTCAATTCATAATGAACGCACCGCAAGGTGGTACTAAACGAGGTACAATTTCTCAAAATACAGCATCAACATACTTCTCAATTTTCAAGGCAGGATTGAAACAAGCCTTTATAGATGGCTATCTGACTATTGATATTGCAGCGAAAGTCAAAGGCATTCAGGAAAGGGAGAGTCGCAGAGAATACCTGACAATAGAAGAGTTGAACCGACTGGCACAAACTCCGTGTGACCCATTATTGAAACGAGCCGCACTCTTTTCAGCATTAACAGGAATCCGACATTGCGACATTCAGAAATTGAAATGGTCGGAGGTGGAACAATTCAATGGTGGTTATCGGCTGAACTTTACGCAACAAAAGACAAAAGGTGTTGAGTATATGCCAATTTCAGAGCAAGCATATAATCTTTGCGGAGAGCAAAAAGAAGGAGAATTATTAGTGTTTGCCGGATTACCTGACCCATCATGGATAAATCGCCCTGTTAAAAAATGGGTTGAAGCTGCCGGAATTACCAAGCACATTACCTTCCATTGCTTTAGGCACAGCTACGCTACCCTTCAACTGGCTGGAGGAACGGACATTTATACCGTTAGCAAAATGTTGGGGCATACCAATGTACGAACCACTCAAGTGTATGCCAAGGTTGTAGATGAGAAAAAGGAGAAAGCAACAGAAACTATCAAATTAGCTTTATCACAAACGGAATAAAAGTGTTGTCCCACTTGATAGGCATAGCCATCTGCGTAGATTCTGCGTGGGTGGCTTTTTGTTTTTACCTATGAGCTGTTATTATGACCACCTAATGATTTCCTTATGATTGGGTACATTACCATAAAAAACTACTACTGACGTTTTTCATCATTTGCATTGATAATCAATACATATTCCTTATGGTATTTCTGTTTCGCTGCTGTTTCTTTATGTGACACAGTCCATCATAAAATCAGTATGCTAAATCACGATTACTTTGCCGAAAAATCAAACATAAATCAGATAGCAGTATGAGTGAAAAGAACATTACTTTTGAAGATTTACCCAAGGCAATGTCGTGGATGATGGATAAATTGAATGAACTGGATTCTAAGATTGACGGTCTCAACACTCAAAGTCCGAGTATTCCAACCGAGCAATGGATGAACTTAAAGGAGTTGTGCGATTATATTCCCAGTCATCCGGCAGAGCAAACAGTATATGGATGGACAAGCTGCCACCAAATCCCATTTCATAAAAGAGGTAAACGTATCATGTTTCTAAAATCGGAGATTGATGCGTGGCTTCGAGATGGCAAGGTAAAGTCCGAAAAAGACTTGGAGGACGAAGCTGCCCGATTCATAAAGTCTAAAAGAAACAACCGATTCTAATGGATTCACTCGATTTATGCAATGCAATCAGAATGGAATTTGGAGGGATACTTGAAGACAAGATTCCTTTGAATGCTTTTCCTGCTAAAATTCAGGATATGGTATTGGCATTGGCACGACAAGAGAATTATTCCATTGAATATATGATGGCTTCTCTTTTGGCGGCAATTTCAACAGCCATCGGTAATGCTGTCAATATCCGTATTCGTGGTGGCTGGATAAGTAATCCTGCCCTCTATATGATATTGGTTGGCCGCCCCGGAATGGGCAAAACTCCCCCGTTAGACTTTGCTTTTCGCCCAATTCGCAAGCATGATGCCAAAGCTGTCAAACAATTCAAGTCTGATATGGAGCAATATAATAATATGGTAGAGGACAACAAAGGGAAGAAGGAAAATTGCACTCCATTGCCAGAAAAACCGATTTTGCGAAGAACCATAATATCCGACTTTACCCCAGAAGCTTTAATGCGTGCGCTTGATGACAACCAGCGTGGTATTGTGGTATATGTGGATGAAATTATGGGAATGTTCAATGCTGTGAATCAATACAGCAAAGGGCAACTTATTGAACAGTTATTGACTGCATTCAGCGGAAAACCTTTAGACATTTCCAGATGCAGTATGCCCATACCTATTCACATAGAGCATCCTTTTATAAATATGGTAGGTACGATGCAGACCACCCGAATGCACGAACTTACAGATAAAGGCTATAAGGACAATGGGTTGATTGATAGAATAATTTTTGTTTATCCGTCTTCACAGGAAATATCAGATTGGCAAGATGAAGAAAACGCTTTTACCACTTTTGACAAATACTCGTCTATGTGGGAAAATATCATCAACAAAGTGATGAGTTTGCCTTTTATAGTAAATGAGGATGGCGAAATAGTTCCTGACATTTTGGACTTTTCTTCGGAAGCAAAAGCCTATTTTACCAATTGGCGCAATGATGCTATTCATGCAGTCAATCAAATCCAAGATGACGGCTTGGTGGATAGCAGAATAATGAAAGCTCCGATGATTACAGCACGATTGGCTTTGGTTATGCAAATCTTCCGCTGGGCTTGTGGTGAGGTTCATAAAGATTTTGTGGACATCGATTCAATCAAATCAGCTATTGCATTAAGCGATTACTTTGAAAGTTGTTATGCCGACATTCAGAAATATATGTTGGTAGAGGGCATTGAACCACAAAAGAAAGAATTGCTTGATTGTCTTTCTGCAACATTCACAACTGCCGATGCCATTCAAGCAGGAAAAGAAGTGGGGCTTTCCGAACGCTCTGTAATGTATTCTTTGGTCAGCCTTACCACGAATAAGATAATCAAGAAAATTAAGAGAGGGGAATATGAGAAACTGCAATAACCTATCCCCATTGCATCTTGCAGTTGTTGCAGTTTGCACTTTCGTATCATCCGTTTTCCTGCAAAACTGCAAGAACTGCAAACTGCACGGACTGCAATTATAAAAAATATCAAGCATGAATGAATACCGATTTACCCTTCAAAAATATAAGCGAGGCTCTAAACTTTCATGTCCTCAGTGTGGAAAGAAACAATGTTTTATACGTTACGTTGATACTCAAGGGGAAGTTTCGTTTCCTGACTATGTAGGCAGATGCGACCATGAGCAGTCGTGCAAATACCATTATACGCCCTCTGATTATTTCAAGGATAATCCAACGCTGATAGAAAAAGGTTCCAATTATGGCATTGAACATGCTAAGCCACAGCCACATTCATTGCCACCTACTTCCTTTATTGATAAAGAACTAATGGAGCGAACACTTACCAATTACACAATGAATCCTTTGTACATTTATCTGGTAGGTATATTGGGCAAGGATGAAACAAAGCGAATATTCCATTTATATCGTGTTGGCACATCAAAAAAATGGGGCGGCTCTACTGTCTACTGGCAGATTGATAGGCAAGGCTACGTGCGAACCGGAAAGATAATGTTGTATGATTCAACAACAGGACATCGGACAAAAGAGCCGAGAAGTTATGTAAGTTGGGTACATACCGAGTTGAACCTTGTCGACTACAATCTAAAGCAATGTTTGTTTGGTGAGCATCTGTTGTCTGATAATCCTGCCAAACCGATTGCTATAGTAGAGAGTGAGAAGTCTGCTTTGATAGCCACTCATTATATGCCGGAATTTATATGGCTGGCTACTGGTGGAATGCACGGCTGCTTCAAAGCAGATGCGGTTGGTGTATTAAAAGGTCGGACGGTAATGTTGTGTCCGGACTTAGGAGCAAAAGAGATTTGGCAATCCAAGATGGCTATGCTCTTCTCCGTTTGCTCAAAGGTTATAATGAGTGACACATTAGAACAATGCGCTACTGATGAACAACGAAAGAAAGGATTGGACATTGCCGATTTCCTCTTGATGACCGATACACCACAAATGATTCTTTCAAAGATGATACAGCGCAATCCGGCTTTGCAGACGCTCATTGATGAATTGGGGTTAGAACTTATTGAATAACGAAGGAACTTGTTCCGGTCACTTATAGAAAGTCCATAACACAATAAGGACTTTTTGCCTGATAGCAATAAAATCCGGCTACTGCCACACTATGTGAATAGGCACAGGAGCAAGCTCCAATTATTAGAAATACGTATAAAAACGAGATTATGAATACTGATATAAAACAAGCAATGCACGTTGAAGCTGCCAAATCATTTGGCACATCAGAAGCCAACGAGAACGAAAGGCGTTGGAACGAAGATAAGGTCGATTGTAAAAATCAAGACCCTACCAACAATTATGACAAGACCAGAATGAGGCTGAATTTTGAGATTGGTCCCGATGGCAAAATACATCCGTTGGGGTATCAAGAGAAGTCTCTTGAACTCCGTTTGCAGGAACGATTGTTGGAATTAGGTTGGAAGCCATTCAAACCGGACAGTAAGATTCAACCGAACTGTTGCGCCAAATTTGTCTTTGGCGGCAATCATGAACGTACACTTGAGATGGCTTTTGGCAATCAGACCGTCAATTTAGAGAAAGGATCAGACAACAGCCATCTGCACCGCTGCGAGGAAATAGAACTTTGGGCGAAGGATGTTTATGATTGGTGTTCCCGAAGATATGGTCAGGAAAACATTGTCGGCTTTCAGGTTCACCTTGACGAGAGCAGCCCGCATATTCATGCTTTAGTTGTGCCAGTCGGTATCCGGCCTAAAAGCGGTCGTGAGTGTGTCATGTGGTCTGCAAAGTTCGGAAAGAACAGGTTTGAATATGGGCAGATATTGAAAGAAATGCACACATCGCTGTATGAGGAGGTCGGAAGTAAATACGGACTTGAACGAGGAGACAGCATATATGGGCGCAATGTGCAGCATTTGAACAAACGCGATTATATTCGTAAGCTATCAAAAGAGGCAAAACAGGCGGAGAAAGCGGTTAAGGGATTACAGACTATGATACACAGACTGGAATCGCAAATATTCAAGTCTAAATCTCAACTTGAACAGATTGACAAGGAACTGGCTTCCGGTAAAATAGCTCTTGAAGAATACAAATTTCAAAAGGCGGATATACAGAAACAGATTTCAGAATACCAATCCAAACTTGAAGACAAGGCTGACAAACTCCATACAAAAGAGCAGGAATTGAACAAACTGACCCAAGACCTTGAAAAAGCTGGCTCTGTAATACAGCCTTTCAGAAACTACAAAATTGATTTTGATCCACCTTGTATTTCGGGGAAATATCCTCTGTTTATTACGGACAAATGGATTGAGAAACAGAATCAGGAAATAGCCAAGCGTTTCAATTCGATCGTCCGCCAAATAGAGGCTCTCTATAGAAATGAAGCGGAGAGACAAGTGAAGACTGCACAGCAAAATGTATTGGCAGAGTATGGGGAATTTTATCGGTTAAAAAGGGATGTCGAACAACTTTCAAAGAACAACGATGAGTTAAAATCAATATTGGACACCATACTTGACCAACTGTCGAATCCATCACTCCGGTCAAAGATATTCGCCATAGCGGATGCTTTAGCAGGTGGAACTCCTATCAGTGTATCTTCTGGAGGAGGTGACTCTTCATCTGATATCCGATGGGATGGTCGTCAACCCGATGAAGAGGAAGAAGCCTATCGAAGAAGGTGTCTGATGTTTGCGATAGGAATGGTTAAGATTCAGAATAAAAAGAAAAGTTATAGGAGAAGATAAACGTCCTATTTGATGTGCTGTAATTAAAAACTAAAGTTGCAACACATTAAATGTTTTTAACTCATTATGTACAATACATACGCCCCATTATGAGAACGTACCGTTTGAGGTACCAAGTTCGTGGGTGTGGACAACTTTGGGAGAAATTAGTAATTATGGCGAATGTAATAATGTTTCCGTTGATAGCATAACCGATGACGACTGGGTTTTAGAACTTGAAGATTTAGAAAAGGATACAGCAAAAATCATTCAAACACTTTCTAGATCAAAAAGAAGTATTAAAGGAGTACGGCACAGATTCAACAAAGGAGATATCCTATACTCTAAATTACGCACATATCTGAATAAGGTCTTGGTCGCACCACAATCAGGATATTGTACAACTGAAATAATGCCATTCAATTCATACTGTAATGTTTCTTCATATTATCTTAATCATGTACTGCGTTCGGCATATTTTCTTGACTATACGCAACAATGTGGATATGGTGTTAAGATGCCACGCTTGAGTACAACAGATGCTTGTAATGGCATGATTCCATTGCCACCTCTTGCTGAGCAAAAGCGTATTGTGAAAGAAATTGAACACTGGTTCTCTTTGATTGACGTTATAGAAAGTGGAAAGGAAGATTTGCAGGCAACCATCAAGCAAGCCAAGAGTAAGATTCTTGACCTTGCCATTCACGGCAAACTCGTACCACAAGACCCAAACGATGAACCTGCCTCAGAACTGCTCAAACGCATCAACTCGAAGGCAGAAATCACTTGTGATAACGGGCATTATACGCAGTTGCCTGATGGATGGACTGCTTGTAGGCTTGAACAAGTAGCAGACATATTGGATAATTTACGAAAACCGATTAATTCTAGTGAACGAGATTCACGTATAAGGAATAGGCAAATCGATGAATTGTACCCTTATTATGGTGCGACAGGTCAAGTTGGACTGATAGACGACTATATTATAAATGGCAATTATTTATTGCTTGGTGAAGATGGTGCACCATTCCTTGATAAAAATGCAATTAAGGCATATTCTATTAGTGGAAAAAGCTGGGTAAATAATCATGCTCATATCCTATCTCCTAAAATTGATTTTGAATTTCTACAGTACTCACTTAATCAAATTGATTATTCTGAATACGTAAATGGAAGTACACGCTTGAAACTTACGCAAACCGATATGCGTTCTATTAAAATAATGCTACCCCCATTAGCAGAACAAAAACGAATTAAGTCTAAAATACAGATTTTGTTTTCTCAATTGGATTTGATGATGGAGAGTCTATAAACTCTCCATTATCAAATCTAAAGACATAAACGCTTTAGTTATAGCCTTTATAATCTTTTGTTGTTCCTTGTAAGGTGGAATAGGAACTTCGATAGCTTTAAATATTTTCTTGTTCAAGTGAGGAATGGCAGACCCAACCTTACTTTCTCTCAAGATTTTCCTATGCAAGTTGATAACTTGTAGTACATATTCTTCGTTCATATTTTCGTTGATACGCAACTGCTTGAAAGTACTACCTTGATAGCCGTCAATCGAACTCCGGAAAACCTCACCAGAGTTCTCGCCATCAACTAGAATCAAGAGAGTGTTTGCAGTTACAAACTTGCCGGAAAGCAAAGACTTTGCCTCCCGTTCTCCACGCAAAAATTTTACATCAAGATTGATTCGTTTAATGCCACTTTGCTTTTCTCCATCTGTTAAATTGCATAAAGTTTGCATAGATGCAATTTGCCATCCATCAGGCAACTGCGTATAATGCCCGATACGTTCTGCTATATTGTTACTGTATTCATTATAAATCAATGTAATATGGTAACAAAATTCAAAAATTATTTGGCAAAAACTAATCTTGCCAAGAACACCGTCACCTCTTATGTGTGGACGGTGCAGTATTTCCTCAACCATTATGGAGAAGTAAACAAGAAGAACCTTTTGGCATACAAGGGGTATTTGGTAGAGAACTTCAAGCCGCAGACTGTGAACCTGAGATTGCAAGGTATCAATAAGTTCTTGGAGTTTACGAAACAAGAAAAACTAAAAGTGAAGTTCGTAAAGGTGCAACAAAAGAACTTTTTGGAAAATGTAATCAGCGATGCCGATTACAAATTTCTCAAAGCACGGCTTAAAGCTGATGGTTATGAGGAGTGGTATTTTATTGTGTGGTTTATGGCTGCCACCGGAGCACGTGTTAGTGAATTACTCCACATCAAAGCGGAACACATCAAAGTGGGCTATCTTGATTTGTATAGTAAAGGTGGAAAGATTCGACGGCTATACATCCCCAAGAATTTACGGACAGAAGCAGAAAAGTGGTTGAAAAGTCAAGGCTTGACATCGGGCTATATCTTCCTGAACCGTTTCGGACAGCGTATTACTACTCGTGGAATCGCTTCTCAACTCAAGCATTTTGCTGAAAAATATGGAATGAACAAGGAGGTAGTTTATCCTCATTCATTCCGTCATCGTTTTGCCAAGAACTTTCTTGACCGCTTTAACGACCTTGCTCTACTTGCCGACCTTATGGGGCATGAAAGCATAGAAACTACTCGTATCTATCTTCGTAGAACAGCCAGTGAGCAACAGAAGATTGTAGATAAGGTGGTGAACTGGTAAAATCACACCAACCCTTAGAAGTGTATTGGATTACACTTCTAAGGCGTTTTGAATGTTGTCAAAGACATGAAATAATTCTTCTATTTTTTGAACTATGCGTTGTTGCTCTGCAAGAGGCGGTAAAATAATATTCTCATTTCTTATTATCTCTCCTGATATTGCTTTAAACGTAGTCCCTGTTGATTGATTATCAAAGCTATCTTGCAAGGTTTGAAGTAAATAGAAATAAAAATCCACATTACCTTCAAAAGGGGTTAAAGCACATAATCCACGCCCAATACATATTTGATTTTTTGTTATATTCACAACTCCAACTGGGGCTCGAACACATAATAAGATGGAATTAGGTTCTGCTATTTTTGTGGGCTCATTTGTAAATATACCAGACTCTAAAAGAAATTTATCTGAAAAACATATTTTCCCTTGATGAAATTCTATACCTCTTTTATTATTTAATGAATCTCCTTTAGGGGATTGCCCCATTGTGATTTTAAGTACATTACTAAGTTGACAATACGCCCATCCTTGTGGTAACTTCCTACTATGCCCGTTATCACAAGGTGTGAAGTCGGGATTTATGCGTTTCAAGAGTTTAATGGCTGGCTCGTCGTTCGGGTCTTGCGGTACGAGCTTTCCGTGAATGGCAAGGTCAAGAATTTTACTTTTGGTTTGTTTGATGATGGTCTGTAAGTCGACTTTGCCTTGTTCTATTTGGTCTATCAAAGCAAGCCATTTCTCTATTTCTGTTATAATGCGATGTTGCTCTGCAAGTGGAGGTAATGGTACAAGAGTGTTCCTAAAAATATCTAATCCAACAAAAGGTTGCGCACCACCAATAGCTATTGCTTGATACTCTTTTATTTTTGATTCTAAGAAATAAGCGATATATTTTGTACTAATGTCGCTATTTTGATAAGGCTTAAAAAGAGCAACATTTTTTATTGCCATGTCAAAATAATTATCATGCTGTATGTAAATCATACTTCCGATATTTCCTCCTATCATAGAGTACAATATGTCTCCAATATCAACTTTTGAGCGTTTGATAATATTTTTATAATCTACTTCTGAGATATATCTGGTTTTTGAAAAGTCAAATTGTCCGTTCTTAAAATCTTTACTAGTGATTAAAGGGTAGCCTTCTTGAGTATATTTAGGTGAATCATGAGTTCCGTCACGAACATCCATGCAATCTTGGAATTTACACCACACCCACGATTCCGGCACCTCAAACGGTACATTCTCATAATGGGGCGTATCAGAAGCCTTTGTAGACTTTTTGCTCTTTTTAATTTTACCCTCTTTTATCAGTCGCTCCTTTTCTGCCTTGATACGTTCAAGGAGAACAGATGCAGGCTCATCATTCGGGTCTTGAGGGACGAGTTTACCATGAATGGCAAGGTCGAGTATCTTTTGACGTAATTTCTTAGTATCCATACCAGTTAATCTATTTGTCCAATTTTTGGTTGGACAGTTTGTGCAGTTCTTGGCTGCACAATTAGTTTTTGTTTATTTGTTTCTCTTCTTCACTCTCTTCAAACTCTTCAATCCACTCCTTTACCTTGGCCTGCAATAGAGCTTTGTTAGGGAGATAGAGCTGATATGCCGAGGCGTATATATTGGCATCTTTGGGTAAGGTAAGTTCCACAAGTGCATCGTTTTTCTCCTTACACAGCAGGATGCCAATTGTCGGCTTTTCAAAATCTTGTTTGACGTGGCGATCGTAATAATTGACATACATCTGCATCTGTCCTAAGTCTTGATGGGTAAGTCTCTCTATCTTCAAGTCTATAAGCACATAACATTGTAGCAAGCGATTGTAGAACACTAAGTCAACATAGAAATGTTGTTCATCAAATGTAAATCTCTTTTGACGAGCCTCAAAAAGAAATCCCTTGCCAAGTTCCAATAGGAATTGCTGCATCTTGCTGATAATGGCATTCTCTAGTTTAGTTTCCGAGTATACAGCATCAGGCTTTAGACCAAGAAACTCTAATGTAATGGGGTTCTTGATAATGTCAGATGGCTTTTCAAGGGTTTGTCCCTCCTGTGCCAACCGCATCACCTCGTCTTTGTTACGTGAGAGCGCAAGACGTTCGTAAAGCGAAGATGCCACTTGCCGGCTGAGTTGTCGCACACTCCAATCTTGTTGTCGGCACTCAATTTCATAGAATCTTCGAGCCATTGGGTCTGTTATACGCATCAATATTAGATAGTGTGACCACGAAAGAGTAAATGATTCTTCTGAAAAGGCTAAACAGTGTTTGTCCTTTTTATCCTGCACTAAATCTTGATCGTATTTCCTTTCCTCATTTTGCAACCTAAGTTTGCTGTTTTCAATTGGCTCGACAGTGTTTAGCCTTTTCGCATAAACTAAATAGAACTGTTTGATGTTTTTTAAAGTTGAATATCCCCAACCGTCTCCTAATCTGTCAGTCAGACGTTTAGAGAGTTCTTTCAGTACAGTCTTTCCGTATTCAGCTCTAATCTCTCCCTTTTGTTCATATTCTACTATATATTGGCCAATATGGAATTTTGTATAGACTTCAGCGATATTGACTGTTGTCGCCACACGTTTCCTTGCCTGAGTGATAAGGTCAACAACTTTTTGAAACAAGTTGTTTATTTCTTGATTGTTTGTGATGATGTCTTTGCCCATAAAATTTAGTCCTCCTCTATATTTACCAATAACTTTTGCAGCTCTGCCACGGCATTGCTGATAGTATCGCTTTTCTCCTTTATCTCATCCATTAGTTCCGATAATGAGCGGTCGTCCACTTCGCCACCTTGACGAATCCAAGTGATGTCGAGACTGGTTTTGTCGCGAGCCAATAGTTCGTCCACAGCATATTTGCGCCAACGCCCTTGTGGATTATTCTCGGCATCGTATGTTTCTTTTCGTTCGGCTAAGTTACCGGAATTGTAGCAGGAAACGAAATCATCCAAGTGATGTCGTTCCAATTTATTGGTTGCCAAAGTGTGCTTCACATCGGTACGATAGTCATAGAACCAAACCTCTTTAGTGGGTTGCCCCTTTGTAAAGAACAATACGTTGGCTTTCACTCCCTGAGCATAGAAAATACCGGTGGGTAGGCGCAGGATGGTGTGAAGATTGAAATCCTGTAACAAGCGTTTGCGGATAGTTTCACCTGCTCCGGCTTCAAAAAGAACATTATCGGGTAATACCACCGCAGCACGTCCTCCTGTTTTGAGCATCAGCATCATGTGCTGGAGGAAATTCAACTGGTTATTCTTTGTCTCGACATAGAAATCGGGACGGTTAATATCTACCGAACCTGCCGGACGAGTGCCGAAAGGAGGGTTGGCAAGAATCACATCAACAAGCGTGGAAGGCTCTTTCTCCAAAGAATCCTCGCATACAATCGGGCTTCGGTCTGTACCGACACCATGCAGATAGAGGTTCATGGAAGCAAGCGTTACAACTAATGGTGTATTGTCTACTCCATGCAAAGCTTTGTTACGCAGAAAGTCACGCTTTTCCTTGTTGGCGGATTGATCTTTCATATAGTCGTATGCCGTCAGCAGGAAACCTCCAGTACCACAAGCCGGATCACAAACCGTTTCGCCCATTTGTGGAGCGATGCAATCTACCATTGCCTTAATCAATGGACGAGGCGTAAAGTATTGCCCGGCTCCGCTCTTCTTATCCTGACCATTCTTCTCCAAAATGCTTTCATAGATAGCACCCTTTACATCTCCATCCATGATGAGCCACTGCTCTTCATCAATCATCGAGATAACCTTTTTGAGATAAACGGGCTTGTCAATCTTGTTTTGGGCTTTGGTATAAATTGTGCCAATTAGGTTTTCTTGTTCGCTGAGCTGCTTTAGCGTATCTTCATACTGCTTGACCAGATCCAATCCGTCAAGAGAGATTAAGTCCATCCACTGATAACCGGTGGGTATAGCTGATTCCTCTCCAAACATTTCTACATTCTCGGCATCCATCTTCAAAAACAGAAGATAGGTCAGTTGGGTGATATAGTCGGTGAAGCCGATGCCTTGTCCGGCAAGGGTTGTTGCCAAATTCCAAACCTTTTTTGTGAGCGACTGCTCTGTTGCGTTATTTGTTGCCATTATATTATGCTGATTTTCTTAAAACTACAAATGTGTAAAGTGAGTGCAAAGCCTCGTCTGCCTTCTGCATATTACCAAAGGCTCGTATCATTTGAGCCGCTTGGGTTGCATCGTCCTCTCGGATGTCTCTAATAGTGCAAGCTCCATTGGATGCAATATAATCTACAATGCGGCTGATTACTTCTCGCTGTTTGTCTGTTATGTTACGTTGCGTTTGTCCCAGCCACAAGTTGAAGTATTGCTTGGAGGTGGTAACCACGCTATCCAATTTTTCAATCTGATGGTAAGCGAAACGAACCAACTGTATGATATTGGTCAGGGCATCACTTTCTTCCTTTGTTGTGGAACGTCTTACAACCGCTGGATTGACTATGGCATAGGAGTTCCAAAGTTGTTTGGACGTAAAATGGTTATTCGCCATTTTGAGTTTATTCTCCAAGTCCTTCAACATTGAATAAGTGATTGGCTCTCCTTCATTATTATATATAATGCGTAAAGCTTCTATCTCGTCACTATGTTCTTTGCAGAACTCCTCGAATGCCTCCGTCGTACTTTTTGCTTCTTCTACGGAGAAACCTTTTGAGATAAGCGTGTCCTCGCCCGGCATCAATGTATTGACAAATCCGGCAGCAAGGATAAGCAAATATCTTCTGGCATCCGCATGATTTGCAAGTGGAGAAACCAATCCTTTGCGTTCGCTATTGGGTTCATTTGCATTTATAAAAGGAGGAAGTGTGTCGTTTTCAAGCGCAGTGTAGATTCTTGCCGACAATTCCTTCATATCACCGTGAGCCAAGTTCTCAAACTCTTTTCGTTGAGAATTATCAGCTCTGTTATAGATTCGGGCAAGTGTTGCTGCAAGCCGTTTCAGATATTCATCGGGGATATAACCATGACTAATCCGTTCCAATAATTCTTTGAGGGTAATGGTCTTTGTCGTAGGCTCATCAGTTGCTGTAGGGACAGTCTTTTCGTGTTCTGTAACACCCACAGCATCCACCAAGTAAAAGCAATCCTTGCTAAAGGCATTTGGAGTAACATTGCGTAGCTGCTCATCTCCGATGGTACGCACGCCACGACCTTTCATCTGAACATAAAGAGATTGGGACTCTACATCACGCATAAACATCACCACCTCCAGCGGTTTTACGTCCGTACCTGTTGCAACCAATGTGCAAGTCACGGCAATACGGAAATCCTTATCGTTTCGGAATTGTCGTATCAGTTCATTGCTATCTCCTGCCGAATAAGTGATTTTCTGAACGAAACGGTCATCAGTACGTCCAAACACTTCTTTCGCTATCTGCACTATGTTGGTGGCATGGGCTTCGTTGAGAGCAAATATCAAAGTCTTGGGCAGATAGTCCATATTTGGTTCACGCTGTGGGTCGTTGAACATCTCGGTATAGACCGCATCACGATAAGTGGAGAGTATTAGTTTGATTTGTGCCGGGTTGATAATGCTTCGGTTCAGTTCTTTATTGGTGTAGGTCTTTGTCTCTTTGTTGCTGATTGTTTTTATCTCTCCTGTATAGCGAGTCTCCTCTTTTACTTTTTCTCCTTCCAATATAGCTCCACCGTTTTCGGTAGCTTCTGTCTTGATGCGATATACACGGCAATCCACATTTACACCGTCCACAATACTCTTTTCCAAAGTATAGTTGACGATACGATTGTTATTGAAGAATGCTATTGTTTCTGGAATAGGGGTTGCCGTCAGTCCCACTAGTTTTGCCGTGTCAAAGTATTCGAGTACCTTGCGCCAGTTTCCATAGATAGAGCGGTGGCACTCATCTATGATAATCATGTCAAAGTAATCGTGGGGCAAATTCGGATTATCAGGCAAGGCGACTTCTTCCGTTAGTTCGTTGTCGTCATCATCATCCGTATCTTCTATGGCTTCTCCTTTCAAGAAAGAGAAAAGGCGTTGTATGGTTGATATAACTACATTGCTATCAGCAGGAATGGAAGCAGAACGAAGACGGTTGACAGTGAATATTGTGTTGAAAGCATCACCGTTTTCAGTCAATCGGAATGTGCCAAACTCTCCTTCAGCTTGTTTTCCAAGATTGTTCCTATCCACAAGGAACAAGATTCTGCGCATAGGAGTGTATGACAACATACGATATGCAGCAAGGCAAGCCGTATATGTTTTACCTGCACCTGTGGCAAGAACCATCAATGCACGATTTTGACCTGTGCGAAAACTTTTCTCCAGTTCTGTAACGGCTTCATATTGGCAATTACGCAACCCTTTTTTGCGCAGAGTAGGTAGTCCGGCAAAATAATCATTTATTCCCAACTTCTTAACCAGTTCGTGCGGTGTGGGTATAGTCATTATTTGGATGAAACAAGCATCCTTTTCGCGAAAATCACAGAAATATAATTCCTTGCCGTTGGAGGTAAAGATAAAGGGTAATGGCTTCTGATACGTTTGGTAGATATTGGGTACACTTTTAGCATATAGTGCAGCTTGCTCACACACTTTTGCCGAGAAAGCGTCCGTTTCTTCACGCTTGGCTTCAAGCACACCAACAGCCTTTCCATTTATAAAAAGGAAATAATCGGCTTCAAGATTACCTTTTAGCAATCCTTCCCTTATGGCTACAGCCGTACAAGTCGGTTCATATTCTTCTCGGTTTATAACTTTCCAACCGGCTTCGGTCAGCCATTGGTCAATTTTAATTCGAGCTTTTTCTTCCGGTGTCATATATTCCTATATTTTTATATTATCAGAAGTTGTAGTGTAAAAATAATTGATAACGACAAACGCTATTGACGTTCGTTTTTGTCCGTTATCAATTCTTTTAAATCCACTTGAAGTATTTCCGCAATCTGCTGTAACGTATCCAAATTGGGCTGGATTCTATTACAAGCATAGGCATTAACCATGCTAAAACTTTTGTCAAGTTGTTTGGCTAGCCATGTCTGCGAGATACCTTTGTCTGTCAAGACTGCCTTTATTCTATTTAGCTTCATTCTTAGATGTAATTTTATTCTGCAAATATAGTGAATTATATTCAATAGTCTGGGTCCTTTTTCGTATTTTTGTAAGTGTCAAAAGAATCTCTAAGCGTATGATGGATAACTTTAAGGAGAAATACGACACACTTGTCAGAAAATACGACAGCCTTCTTGCGGAAAACGAAGAATTGAAATCAATCCTTCGGCAATACGGCATTGCCTATTCTACTACAAACAGAATGGATGAGGAATCAGTATTCTCTTCTATCTCATTTCCTCCTGTATATTTCTCTCTTGATGAGAAAATAGAATTATTCCATAGCTTTTTCAAAGGAAGGGATGATGTATTTGCACGACGATGGTTCAGCAAAACCACAGAAAAAGGTGGCTATCAACCAGTCTGTATCAACGAATGGCGTAGAGGAATATGCGACAAGAAAAAACATAAATGTACGGAATGTCCCAACCGTAATTTTGCGTCATTGACAAACCAAGACATATATCGTCATTTGGAAGGTAAAGACGAAAACGGATGTGATGTTATCGGCCTGTATGTCATTACTCCGGATAATAAATGCTCTTTTCTGTGCGCTGATTTTGATGACAAAAACTGCACTCACGGATATAAGGATGATGTGTTGGCATTCGTTTCTGTTTGTCGAGATTGGAATGTCCCATGTAGCATTGAGCGTTCAAGGTCTGGAAATGGAGCACATGTATGGGTCTTCTTCACTGATGCGATTCCAGCTATTAAAGTGAGACGGTTTGGTAATATCATTCTTACGGAAGCTATGAAGCGGAATGGAAGAATTTCTTTTGATTCATACGACCGTTTCTTTCCAAACCAAGATAGAATACCGGAAGGAGGATTTGGAAATCTAATAGCACTACCATTACAAGGTGGAGCAAGAAAAGTGGGAAACAGCGTTTTTGTTGATGATAAATTTCTTCCATTCAAAGACCAATGGGCATATTTGTACAATGTCAAGAGAATTGACGAATGTGTCGTGGATAGATTGTTGGTTGAACATCAACAAGAGGATTTTGGAGCATTAGCCACATCTTCGGAAGCAAAGCCTTGGGAAATACCTATTGTACAAGAAGTCGCACGGACAGACTTTGATAGTAAACTTAAAATCAACAAATCCGACAATATTTATATCCCATTAAGTTCAATTTCCAGCAAGGTGATTAATCAGTTGAAGCGATTTGCCGCCTTCAAGAATCCTGATTTTTACAGTAAGCAGGCAATGCGTATTTCAACATATAACATTCCTCGCATTATCTGTCGCGCTGATTTCAATGATGAGTTTCTTGTTATGCCTCGGGGGTGCGAAGAGGCTATAATAGCCATGTTGTCTTCTCTAAGTATTGATTATGAAATAATTGATAAAACCAACCATGGCAAATCTATTGCGATAGCCTTTAAGGGTAAAGAACGTGATGAGCAGTTAGAAGCCATTAATTCACTTATGCCCCATACAAATGGAGTATTGTCGGCAACAACCGCTTTTGGAAAGACTGTTACAGCGGCAGCATTGATTGCCCAAAGAAAGATAAATACACTTATCTTGGTACATTCTAAAGCATTGCTTATGCAATGGCACGAACGCCTTTCTGAATTTCTTGATATTGATTTCATAGAGGATAACGTACCTAAGAAACGTGGTAGAAAGAAAGTCTTTTCTCCAGTCGGAAGTCTTGATTCAACTTCAAATACATTGCATGGAGTTGTTGATGTGGCTCTTATGCAATCTTGCTTTGAAGATGGTGAAGTCAAGTCTTTTGTACAAGATTACGGAATGGTTATTGTTGATGAATGTCATCATGTATCTTCAATAACTTTTGAAAATGTTCTAAAACACGTTACGGCTCATTATGTTTATGGGCTTACTGCCACTCCAATTCGCAAAGACGGACTACAGCCAATTATTTTTATGCAATGTGGCCCGATTCGATTTTCAGTTGATGCTAAGGCACAGATACAAAAACAATCATTTCAACGTTATCTTGTGCCGAGGTTTACTTCGTATCGACCCGTTACAGACGACAAACATACATTTACGGCACTCTCACAATCACTTGCGGAATCTGAGATGCGAAATAATCTCATCATAGAAGATGTTCTTAACGCAGTAGCCTCAGGTCGTACACCAATTATACTGACAAGTAGAACTTCTCATGTCGAGTTGATTACGAAAATGCTTGAACCACAAGTAGCTAATGTTATAAAACTTACAGGAGAGGGTACGAGCAAACATAAACGTGAAATTATACAAAAACTACAGGATATTCCACGGGACGCTCCTCTTGTAATAGTCGCTACAGGAAAATATGTAGGAGAGGGCTTTGATTATCCAAGGCTTGATACACTATTTCTTGCTCTTCCTATTTCGTGGAAAGGATTGGTTGCCCAATATGCAGGTCGATTGCATAGAGAGAATGAAGGTAAAACAGATGTTCGCATTTATGATTATATTGACATACACGAACCTGTGTGCGAAAGTATGTATCGTAAACGGCTAAAGGGATATTCAGCCATTGGTTATCGTGTTCTTACGAAAGAAGTATCGACTTTATTTGATGCGACTGAGGACTTGCATTTATCATCGTGTGAAGGGCAAATCTTCAATGGGAATACGTTCCGTTATCCCATTGTTCAAGAAATGAAAAGCTCAAATCAATCTGTTGTAATATCATCTCCAAGACTTTACCGTGTAGAGCGGAACGCGCTTATAAAAAACTTGCTTGAACTTCAGGCAAATGGTATTGATGTTGCTATTTTTACAACAACCGAGAACGAACAAACCGAGTATCTAAAGAATCAAGGGTTATTCATAAGGATTGTTCCAAAACTATCGTTATGCGCCTGTATCATTGATAAAACGGCCATCTGGTATGGTAGTGTTAATGTTCTTGGATATTCAACAGAAGAAGACAGTATCATTAAAATTTCAGATACCAAACTAGCAAACGAACTATTGAATGTCATATATGATAAGGGGTTGGCCTAATCTTATTATGCGAAACATGCATAAATTTAATTTTGCTAATGGGTCTGCACATTGTACTTTGCCAAAATATTTTCGTCTATTTCAATCTTATGCCGTCCTGTGGTTGTACGCAGATTCTTTCTAACAGTATCAAATGTGGAATTGGCAAACCACTCTGCAAATGTCGCCATTACAAATGATGTAGTCATATCTCTACCTATATTATATTGAAAAGCGATATTCCAAGCAAAGTTCTTCAACGAGATTTGAGTGAGGGACGTGCGCTTCTTGATATGAATTTCGGTTGCAGAAAGCACTTGACGGTTAATTGCAAAATAGCGGACAGATTCGCATATTTGGTAAATCTCTATTTCCTCCAAATCAAACCGTTTAAATGTATCTCGTGTGTATCTCAGGATAGCATTCAATTTTTCATCTTCTTCTCTTTCTTTTTGCCATTGGTATTGTTGTTGCTCACGTTGGTATTCATAATGAAATAGCTCCAGTCGCTTTTTCTGGACTTCTTCATTGTTTGAGGTAGGTGAATACGCTAAAGGCTGTGTCTTTTTACTCACACACTTTTTGACAGATATTAGCAATGATGGAGGAATTGCATCAACAAGATACCTTGCTAAGATAATGCAAAGATGGTGTAGTAGTTTTTGTATGACATATCCGATGACCATAACTAATGGAATCAAACTCATTCGTATTCCAAGCATATTGCATACTTGAAACGCTATCATTGAAGCTAATAGCACCATAGTAACCTCGATTATCAGAGAGTGAAGTATATCTTGTTTTTGCTTCATACCTATTATTGTTTATTTTCCCTATGCAAAGGTACAATAGATTTTCATAAAAAACGATAGACAAATCGTAGGTGTATTTTTGCAATCACATAGTAATCAGTGATTTTTGAAAGCAAAACCATAACAAGAGAAAATATCCAAGACTATTTGAAAACAAGAGAAAACAGAAATCACACAAAATAGCATAGTTAAACTAAGTTAAAGTTTTCCTGTGGCGGTTTTTCTGCTTTTTCTAAGGCTTAAATATGTAGTAACTGGAGCAAAGTAATCATATCTGTACCAAGCAATATATAATGTATTGATATTCAGTAATGATTATCTTTGAGGAAGTCAAATGATTCCGATAAGGATACAGATAATAAACAATAAGCAAAAGCGTGCAGCTCAATGAGTTGCACGCTTTTTGCGTTTATGGGGTTCATGGTTGCTATGTGTTTTCTATGGGCTTTTTTATCTCTTATTTGCGACATGTTTGCGACACGTCTTATTTGGCGATAAGGTACAACTTAAATTGATATAAACCATTTAAAACGAGAAGAATATGCCAAGAGGAAATTACACCATTCAAAGAAGTTGCGAGGAGTGTGGTAAAATCTTTACTCCTTCCACATTGATGTCAAAGTATTGTTGTCCTGCTTGTTCCAAGAAGGCATACAAGAAAAGGCAAATCGCAAAAGAGAAAGAGGCGGTACGTCAAGCATTGGTCAGGCGAATCCCATCTAGTAAGGGGTACCTGACAGTTAAAGAGTCTATGCTGATTTACGGTATTAGCAAAGATGTACTTTATCGTATGATACGGCAGGGCTTGATACCATCATACAATTTTGGTCAGCGTCTGACACGCATTAGTCGGCAGTATATGGATGAACACTTCAAAACAAAGGTTGGCAGTAGAAAGAGAAAAAAGGAAGCATTGTCCTTTGAACCCAAAGACTGTTACACCATCGGAGAGATCGCAAAGAAGTTCCATATCAATGACAGCAGTGTATTTAAGCACATACGCCGTCATTCTATTCCTACACGCCAAATCGGTAACTATGTTTATGTTCCCAAATCTGAAATTGATAAATTATATAAGTCGTTATGAAGAAAGCATTACCTAATACCAAAGTGACCGTCAAGCTCAGAAGGTCGAACTACAAAGAAGAGTGGTATTTGATTATAGAATCATACCCGGTTTATAAGCGAGGTTCTAAACGGGCAAGTCGTGTGGTGGAATCCATTAACCGGACTATATCCACACCTGTTTGGGATAAATCGTCCATTGCACGCATTTTGCCAGATGGAACATTCAACTATAAGCCTAAGCGTGATTTGAATGGAATTATCCAATGTCGTTCAACCATAGACCAAGAGGCTTGTATCTATGCTGACAATGTTCGTAAGTTACGCCAACACGAATACGATAGTGCCATCCTATACACTGATAAGGAAAATGAAATCGCTGCACAGAATGAGCGGAGCGAACAGGATTTTATCAAGTATTTCAATAGTATTATAAGCACACGTCATCCCAACAGTTCTGATTCAATAATAGTCAATTGGAGGCGTGTAGGCGAATTATTGAAAATGTATTCGCAAGGGCAGCCAATTCCATTCAAGGCAATTTCCGTTAAACTGCTTGAAGACATTAAGATGTTCCTTCTCCGTGCTCCAATGGGAGGGAATAAGAAAGGTACCATCTCACAAAACACGGCATCGACTTATTTCTCTATACTCAAAGCTGGATTGAAACAGGCATTCATTGATGAATATCTGACCGTTGATATAAGCGCGAAAGTAAAGGGAATAACAAATATAGAGAAACCTCGTGTTGCGCTTACCATGAATGAAGTGCAAATGTTGGTTGATACTCCTTGCAAGGATGATGTTTTGAAACGTGCGTTCTTGTTCTCTATTCTCACTGGATTGCGGCATAGTGATATTCAAACTTTGAAATGGAAACAAATTCAGCAAACAAGTAAGGGCACATGGCAAGCAGTCGTAATTCAGCAAAAGACAAAAAGGCCCGATTACAAGCCAGTCATTCAACAAGCCCTTCAATTATGCGGTGAACGCTCAAGCAATGACGAAGCTCTCGTTTTTGAAGGATTGACTGATGCCTCTTGGATTTCCCGTCCTCTGAAAGTTTGGATAGAAGCATCTGGCATCAAAAAACATATCACCTTCCATTGCGGGAGACATAGCTACGCTTCGCTATTATTGGAAAACGGTGTTGACATATACACCATCAAGTCTTTGATGGGACATACAAACGTCAAAACTACGCAGATTTATACGCATATCGTAAATGAACAAAAAGAGAAAGCCGCCAATACGCTGTATATAGAGAATTTGGCTTTATAGGTTATAGTGGAGATTTCCACCATTGAGCACCAATGACTTATATAGTATCAACGACACACTTACCACCGTATCCCCCTCATGAAGCATCGGCTTTTTGAGGGGGATTTTGTTGTATAGACGTTCTCTGTGAAGAGAGTATTAGTCCTAATAGTGGTTTATTCCTATTTTATTATCTCTTTCAGCAAATCATTGTGTTAATGAAAACTAAATCTATTGGTGGCAAATAAGTGGCTAATTGGTGGCTTTCAAGCACCTATTTAGCACTCATAAACATCCCTATACTTTTGCGGCATCAACTTTAATACGAAGAAAATGGCTTATAAAGTAAATTCATTGGAGGAAATGCCGAATGCGTTGTCCTACTTGATTGAGTCCGTAGAAGTACTGCAATCCAAAGTAAATGCCTTGCAACATAAACAGACAAGTAATTCACCTAAGTGGATGGATATAGATGAGCTTTGCGCTTATCTTCCATCACATCCAGCCAAGCAAACGGTTTATGGATGGGTATCAACCAAACAGATTCCCGTACATAAAATAAATAAAGCGTTGGCTTTTCTGCAATCAGAGATTGATGATTGGTTGAAGAACAAATCGCATAAGACACAGGATGACTTAATGGAAGAAGCCAGACGATTTGTCGAATCTAAAAAGATTATCAGATGATGGAAACAACAGACTATTGTTTTTCATTCTTTCGCAAGCCCATTCAAAACATCGAACCGATAAGGGCGGTAGGTATTGTGGATGTGTATCGTTATATCATCGGGCATTATGCGCAACCGCAAACCGAAACCCTGCGTTCGATGCAATCTTCTCCCGAAGCAAAAAGATACAAAGCCACTCATTTTGACTATTGCACTTTTTCGGGATTATTTTGCAAGCGCAATGAGAAGGAACTGATTATGCACTCAGGATTGATGTGTTTGGATTTCGACCATGTGGAGAATATCGTGGAGCTAAAACAGCAATTGCTCAATCATGAATATTTTGATACGGAACTGTTATTTGTCAGTCCATCCGGTAATGGATTGAAGTGGATAATACCTGTTGATTTGAAAGGTTGGGAACATTCCCGGTATTTTAAGGCTGTTGCCAACTGTATCAAAGCAACAGGTTTGCCATTAGTGGATATGTCCGGCAGTGATGTGGCTCGTTCATGCTTCTTACCCTACGACCCACAAGCATATATTAACCCTAAATACAAAGATGATGTCGAAGAAAATATTTTCCGCCCAAGATTGGGAGAATGTCCCTTCTGAAATACAGCAGACATATATGCCAAGTATTGCTCCTATATATAATAAGGTGGCGGAAGATGTGGAATGTGTTGTCCGGGAGATAGAACAACGTGCCATTGATATAGCACCCTCCTACAAAGATTGGGTAGAGTTGGGTTTTGCTCTTGTGGATGGCTTGGGAGAGAACGGACGGGAGTATTACCATCGCATCAGTCGGTTTTATCCAGCCTATCAAAGGGAAGAAACAGACAAACAATATACGCATTGTCTGCAATCCAAAGGACAAGGCATTACTATCCGTTCTTTCTTCCATTTGGCAAATCAAGCCGGAATCTCATTGGCTCCGTTCGGCAAAGAACATTTATCCATTTTACCAAATATCCAAAATGGTAAAACGGGTAAATGGATAAAGTCAGAGGAAGAACTTCCTACATTTCCTGAATGTGTGTTTGAGCATCTTCCTCCTTTTCTAAATGAGGTTGTCAATAACTCCATTTCGGTAGATGACCGTGATACGATACTGATTGGGGCTATTGTGTGTTTGTCGGTATGCTTTCATAATATTTGTGGTGTGTACGATGAGCGTATTGTTTATCCGAATCTATACCTATTCGTTGTGGCAGATGCCGGTATAGGAAAAGGAGCATTGACCTTATGCCGAGAACTTGTAGCTCCCATCAACCGCCATTTGCATGAACTTTCAAAACGATTGGAACAGGAATACAAGGAAGCGATGAATGCTTATATCAAAGGCAAGAAAGATAGTGGAAGGTCTATGCCAGCCGAGCCGCCCATGCGTATGCTTGTCATTCCTGCCAATAGCAGCGCAAGCTCTTTCTTGAAGATATTGGGAGATAATGACGGAATAGGACTGTTGTTTGAATCGGAAGGCGATACGTTAAGCCAGGCTTTGAAGTCGGACTATGGCAATTATTCCGATGTGTTGCGAAAGGCATTTCATCATGAGTTGGTCAGTTTGAGCCGTCGCAAGGATAGGGAGTATTGCGAGGTGGCTAATCCGAGGGTTTCTGTAGCTTTGGCTGGAACTCCCGAACAGGTAAGAAGATTGATACCTGATGCGGAAAACGGATTGATGAGTCGCTTTTGCTTCTATATCATCCGCTTCAAACGAGGCATAAGAAATGTGTTTGCCACAAGCGACATCTCCCAATCTAAAAATGCAATGTTCAAACTATTGGGAGATAAATTCTGCCATCTGCATGAGGATTTTGTACGGCAGGGAAATTATTCCTTTTCCCTTCCCTCCGATTTACAGGAACACTTTATTGAATATCTCAGCCGTGTGAATGAGGAGTGTTGTGACGAAGTAGATAACAAGATGCAAGGTGTAGTCAGACGGATGGGACTGATTGCTTATCGTATAATGATGGTGTTGACCGCTGTCCGGCATTTGGAGAATGTACATCGTAATTCTTCCTCACTTGACGAGACAGAGCAATTGGTTTGCCATGAGTATGACTATTCTATAGCCATGAGTATTTGCGAAACCTTACTTTATCATGCCGTATTCATTTATCAGAATTTGTCAGGAAATCAGTCCAAACGATTCAATTCCGCTTCGCAAGAGATTGGCGTTTATGCACGAAGGAATACCCTTTATAATATGTTACCCGATACTTTCACAAAGAAGGATTATGATGCACTGGTTTCATCTTTGGGCGAAAATGGAAGTACGGCAAACAAGTGGATAGAAGCCTTTATTAAAGATGGTAAGCTATGCCGGATAGAGCAGGGGAAATATAGGAAGATTTTTTGAGTGGCAAGTTTGTGTTTTAGTGTCACTAAAACCTATGCGGTAAACGGATGGAACTGCCCACTCTCAAAAAATCAATTTATGAACATAAAGTTAAGATAAATATGAAGGAGAAGAAACTTGGCGGTCGCCCTAAGTTGGCGAGTTATCAGAAACGCACGAAATGTTTTCGGGTAATGTTTACCGAGAACGACTATATCTATATCCAATCCAAAGCGGAACAGGCAGGATTGTCTGTCAATGAATTTTGCCATCAGGCGGCAATGGATTGTCAGGTCTGTCAGCGCATCAGTCCGGAAATGGCATCGACAATCCGTGACCTTTCCGGTATAGCCAATAATGTCAACCAGATTGCCCATCAGATGCACACTTATGGTTTGGATACAGTCAAACAACAATGCTTTTCAATCATATCAGAAGTCAGTAGAATTATCACCCAAGTAAAGAATAATAGCCATGATAGCGAAGATTAAAACAAGAACGGATTTTGGAGGAATTGTGAATTACGCCAATGACCAAAAGAATAAGAAGAAGTGTGCCACACTTTTAGCACACGAAGGTGTCTGTGCCATCAGCAATAAAACCATAGCCGATTCTTTTCAGATACAAGCGTCCATGCGCCCGAAAGTAAAAAGTCCGGTGAAACACGTATCACTTGCTTTTTCTTCGCAAGACATTAGCCGTTTCCCCGATAACGAAGAAGGAGATGCGCTGATGGTGGAGATAGCCAAGAAATGGATGGAGCAAATGGGGATTAGCAATACTCAATATATCATAGCCCGACATCACGATACGAAACATCCTCATTGTCATTTGGTGTTCAATCGGATAGACAATGAAGGCAATCTCATTTCCGACAGCAATGAAAGAATACGTAATACTAAAGTATGTCGGGCTTTGACTAAAGAATATGGATTGTACTTTGCCCCTAAAAATAGTAAAGCCAGAAATAAGAGTCGTTTACGTCCTCATCAACTACGGAAGTATAATCTCCGTTCCTCTACTCTTGATGCGTTAGCAATATCTCACTCATGGTATGACTTCTTTCATGTTCTTAAAAGTCAAGGGATAGATTTGCGATTTAATCATGCTGAAAACTCTGACAAGATACGTGGAGTCTCCTTTTGTATGGATGAATTTAGCATTGCAGGTTCTAAACTTGATACTGACCTTAGCTTCAATCGCCTTTGTACAACACTGGGCAGTGTGACCGCAGAACTTATTTTACAACCTCACCAATCCATCACTTCCGGTGCAGGTGGAGGAACCAGCAATGAACAAGGATGGCGAGATGACAAAGACAAGGAAAAACAAAGATATGACCCTTTTTATAAACCCTCAAGACGTAGAAGATAATGAAAGAAGATGTAGTAGCTGCGAATCTTGCAAATTTGCGCCAAAGTATTAACGAGCTAAAAGAGTGTATTGAAAAACAGAATGTCACTATTCCCAAATCGGAACAATCTGTAGAAGTGAACATTGACGAGAAAACCATCTATGATGTGGTAGCCAACAGTTTCTGTGTTTGCTGGAACGAAGTTTTGTCTGTGGTAAGGAATCATATCTGGAAACAGCAATCGGACACGTTGACATTTTCATTGTGGTTCCCAAAACTTGTTGAGTTATTCAAGCAGAAGTCCAAACTCCTTGAATATCTTTATCGGCACGTTTGCGATTACAATCTCAACCGCATGAACATCGAGGCTAATACCGATTGCATATTAAAACGGCAGGATGAGATACTTGCCAAAATCAATGAGCTAAAAAGTCCTGTAACGGTTATTCCGCCAAATATCAATGGGATGTTTATACGTGGCTATCATATTAAACTTCGCTATGTTGTAGTTCTTATTGTCATCATTGTTACGTGGGCTGTTGCAGCGTCAGTTAGTAGTACGAAGCATAGAGAAGAAGCCTTTGCATATTATTCGATGTATCGGGCGGTGAAGGAACAATGTGAGAGGTTTATTGGGCAATAAACAAATTACTCATATCATGGTTAGTATTTGGTAGGTTGATGTTATTATTACCTACTAAATCTAACTATTTACGGAATATTCCTATTTAAAAACGTATCAAACCTTTATATTTTTATACAATTGCATACATGTAGCCTGCTGATTAAAAATCACTATATCAAATCTGCTACAGGTCCACATGGGACACCATATCTAACCATGTTTGCTAATCCTCATGTGCGTGTGATGACCACATATAATAGAGAACACTTACTTGATAAGAATTCATGGACAGTTGCTTAAACGCCTGTAATTGATACTTGTAAAGAGCAAATTTGGGTACAATGTCTAATGGGATATTTGCACTCTCTTTTGCTGTCTGCCGAAATTAAAGGTGTCTTTAGCGATATATATGGGCTCTTAAACAGACTGTCCTGTTTATTCTTTATGAACCAATAGACCGCATCGCTTACGGTCTTCTCCTTGAATCGGGATGTAGCTTTAATATACTCAATAACTGAATCCCGTACTTCGTAAGTTATTGTAATAGTAAATGTTAAAAATCTAAAGTTGGTTTAATTTTGCAACTCATCACAAGGTCAAAACATTTTTGGATGGTCGTAAAACCTATTCCTTGATATTCAATCAGTGAAATCATTGACTTTATCTGATCTTCATTGATTGCCTTATCAATAATTTCAATTTGCTTCGTCAAACGATTACCCATGATATTTTTTTTCTCTGAGTACGAAATACAGTTCCACTTCTCTTTGAAATTATCAAATATGTCATCTGGAGAAAGTGGATCATATTCATATATTTCAATGGTTATATTGCATTTCTCCAAATACTTATACATAAGATCAAGTACTTCAACCTTGTTCAAACCTCCATTATGGGTTCCCAAGAGAGGAAAGGCTATTGAAGTTATCCCTTTTTCTTTATATGTGTCCACGAATTTTTGAAGACCTGCTTCAAGATATTCAATCTTGCTTGGGTATTTCCAGTGAAATTTTGTCGGAAAGTTAAGCACCCATTGAGGGCATGATTCTGATTTATAGAGCCAAAGCTTTCCTATACCAATTAACTTTGACTGACATAGCTCTTTGTATTTTTCGAACATATCTGGGTATCGCAACTTGAATACAAGCGCAATACCTTTCCCCATGACACCTACACAGTTAACTGTATTTACAATAGTCTGCATCTTGGTGTTGAAGATATTACCTTTATGAAAAGTTATATTAGCCATCGACTTCTGATTTTAGTAGATTATATCGTTCAATATATTCTGATGACATGACAATGATGCCTTCTTTATCATCAAAGACTTTCTCGCCATCTTCATATTCAAACATGTGTTCAAGATATTTTAGACCACCAGCATCTTTTGTATATGAAGATATATCGCATTGATACAAGATCATCTTATATTGAAGAAGAATTTTTTGCGGAATATTCAGAGCCTTTGCATCCTCTAAAATTTCATTTTTTAAGTCTTCTGTACTGAATTTTCTCTGAAAATATGTGCCCATATTGTCATTTTTCAAAAGAACTTCTGTTAGCTTCAATTCATAATCAGTGAAAGGAGTCAGGTTCCAAAGTTCATTTATTATAGATAATGTGTGCTCATGTTGATTTGCACGGTCAATAGCTTTCCCTATATCGTGTACAGCGAGCACAATACGCATTAGGTCAATACTCATATAATTTGTATCAAAATTAAATGCATATTTCTCAAATTGTTTACAAACCAACATTGTGTGTGTTTTTACGACATAATGTCTCACACGTGTGTTGTAAAATCCTTCAAGTTTAGGCATTACTAATTCTAATGATGTAATCAGCTCTTCTGGCGAATAGGCATCATCTTCAAAACTTATTCCTAGGAACTCCTCTAAGATATTGGAATCTGTAATTTTCTCTTCATGCACTTCCGGTTTGTATTGATAAACAAGCCATCTTGGAGAGCGTGCATTTGGATTCATATTAACATAGTAAATATCAAAAGGTACATTACCACATTCTACTGATATATATTCACGTACCTGTATTACATGCCCTTTTATAGCCTTAATGAATGAAGACGGATTATTATTCACTCGTATCTTGTTGATTTGAGCACTCTCAATCTGGAATATATACTCACCAATATATGAAGTCTTTATATTTATTCTTTGCTTTGAAATATCGAATTCCAATGGAGGGTTCTCTTTTTCAAATATACTTTCTACGTCGTCGGCGCAATAGATGTGTTCACAAATAGGGTCATGTTTGAATATTGACTTTAGTATTTCAGTTTCTTCGGGGTCGTAGCAAATTATTTGATAGTCGTTTAATTCCGAAAAGTCAAATTCATTCTTAACAAGAAATTCTTGTTGTTTTTTTTCTTGAACGACTTTACTCCATCCGCTGCTGTACAGATTTACAGAATCAATGTTATTAGGGTCATCTACAACTTTATATACTCTTGCCCAACCTGTTTGCATATTACCAGTACTGTAATAGCATAGATTGGAATGTTTTGCCAGAACTTCTTGGAGATCAAATTTGAAGAAAACTGGCATAGGACACATCGGAAGACCGTTATTTTCTGCCTTGCTGAAATACTTTGTGCCACGCTGCTTTCCTAAGCATTCGTTATAGAACTGCGTTTGTGTTCCAGTTCTATAATAGAAACGTGCAAATGGATGCGCTTTTGCAGATCTATGCACAACAGATCCTGCTGCATCATATTTCAGCAAACCAAGTTCATTTGCTCTGTTCCTGCTTAATATTTTTCTTGTCTTGATGACTTCTATTGCATTAAACATATGGGTAAAATGGTATACAAATGGCTTATACTCACGTTCTTTAAGGTTATTATAGAACTCAACAAGGTTAAGTTCACTCGTGTATGCTTTTTCAATTCCAGATGATCTGAAAGCTGGGTTCTCTGCCAAAGCAATCCAATCCCATCTATATTTGTAGCGGTCTATCAATTCTTGAGTGAATACAATAGTTCCATTTTGGGAAATTCTTTTCCAGTCAATCTTATTCTCAAAAGCATCAAGGAAAGTCTCATCTATGACAATATCTCTTCTTTTACAAATAACAGACCAATTTACCCTATCTTTGAACTGTTTAAGGTTTTCCATAGATGGAGTAAGTTGGGGATCCGAAGAGACAATTGTCCAATCAAGGTTATCTTTGAATGTTTCAAGAACTTTGGTTTTGCTCAAATCGATATGACTGCTTTTTGTCAGAATTGCCCAATTGAGTTTGTGCTTGTATAAAACTATCACTTCGTATAGTAGTTCCTTACGTTTAGAAATACTATCCCAATCAAGATCCTTTTCCTTCAGTAGGTTCAACGTTCTCAAAGTAGGAAAGAAGCTATCTTTTTGACTAAAAGATTTCCAGTCAATATCCTTGTCTACTAATTTCGGTAGCATATCTTCTTCGAATACAAGATCAGTTCTTCCAATGAGTTCTTTCCAATCCCATTCCTTATCTACGAGTTTTATTATTATCTCTGCTGTAAATGGAATCTCTTTACGCTTAGATAGGTACTGCCAATCCCATGATAGAGACTTATTGTCAAGAATGAATTCTGGAGAGAATTTGCAATCTTTTCTGGAAGAAAGTTCTTTCCAATCCCATGAAAGTGTTTTATTTTCTTGAACAAAATCAGCCGTAAGTAAGAATCCTTTGTTTGAAGAAATTGCAGTCCAATCCCAACTATATTTAAGGAGGTCTGACATCATTTCCATTGTAAGCTTCATGTCTATTCGCTTCGACAAAATGCCAAAGTCTAAATATTTATCGAATCTACGAATGCGTTTTACAATTTCAAATGGACGTTTCAGGTTAAAACTGAAGCATTTGCTATGTTCAGATAAATATGCCCAGTCCCATTCACTTTCTCTGGATTGAAGAATACTGTCGCACCAGTTAATTGATGCTAATGTAGAAAGATATTTAAAATTCCAGTTGTATGCTTTATCCGAAAGGATGCTAAGAACTACATCTTCCCAAACAGAAAAGTCTTTAATGGCTTTTTTATCCCATAATAAGATTTTATTAAGAGCCTTTGATGCCGATAGAGCATCCCAGTCAATAGGAAATTCCGTATCCTTATATTCAGTTAGAATCTTATTGATGTCGAAATCCTGTCTGTTATATACATCAGAATAATTCCACTCATAAACAACCGAAACGTTTGTCAGTTGAGAATTAGTCTTAACGATATTGAAAATATCCTCGGTGCTAAATCTAACAGTTAATTTGCACCATAGGTTCTTTCTAATCTCTTTGTCAAGCTGAGAAAAGATGATAGCAAGTTCAATTCTAAGATCTGACTTACCCAAGTCATTTTCAGTTAAGACATCTGTGATTATGTAGTCCCAATCCCAATGCTGGAAATACTCAGGAAGGTTGTCAGTGATGAAATCATGATCTAAGCGCTTAGTCAAAACAGACCAATCCCATCGATCTTCATAATCATCAAGACAATCTATTATCTTGTTAGTATCTGCATTGTTAGAAATGTAGTACCAATCAAGTTTGTCTAAGACATTGAGCTTATCAAGGGCTGCGAAGTTTAGAGTTGAACAGAAATTCTTTGTAATCATATGCCAATCCCAGTTAGGATCGGTTATATTTTTAAGTATTGTGACCTTTTCTATGCAATCAGTAAGTTTATCCCATACTTTCTGCTCGGTTACCTGTTGTTTGAAATCTGCTCTATTGTATAGAGTAGTTAGATGATCGGCTGCAATTAATGGTATAGCAATGCCTAGAGACAATTCAGATACGTGTCTCTCGATAAAATCAACATCATTAGTTATGATGTCCCTGCCCGATAACACAGACCAAATCCATTTGAATTCGGGATTCAGGTCAATTAAGACATTATCGGTAATAGATTTAGATATGTGTTTCAGACCCTTGACAGAGAAAGAGCTGTCTTTATAGTGCTCGAATACCTCAGAAGTCCATGAAATGCCTTTATTACATTCAAGACCTTCCATGTTGTTTTCGGATTTCCACATTACAAAGCCTAACTTCTCATGCCAATCTATCAGCTTTATAGTCCATAAATATTCTGCTGTGTTGGCAAGATAGCGATTTTGTAGCCACTCTTTCTTCTGAATAACAGCAAATGTAAATTCGCTTGAATCACAGTAGGCATCAGCATATTCAGAAGACATAAACGCTCTTGACATCACCGTCTCAAACTGCAAATAATTTGATAATGCAGATACGTTTTTAAGTATGTATGATAAATCTGATTCAGTCGAAATATACTGCCAGTCCCATCTTTTATCAGGATGATTAACAATGACATCAGGATATGTGCTAAGGTATCTCTCAGATACAGAGTACATATCAAATGGAACATTCGCAATATTGTTGATGACAAACTCATCATCGAGTTTCGATAAAATAGTTTCCCAATCCCAATCTATATCTTTATGCAATTGGGGAATGACAATTACTCTTTTAATGAAGTCTGCGCTTCTCTCAGCAGACAATGTCTCGAAGTCCCATGGATAAGAAATTGCAGAGTCAACTATAAAGTCATCGTCAAAACGTGCTGACAGTACGATCCAATCCAAAGAGTCCTTATATTCTGTCAAGTGAGGAACTAAGTCGTCTGTAGGGCATACGTCAGAAATCATATTCCATTGAGAGCCATTTGCTTCTTTTGCAATTTCCGTAAAAAGTCTTTCGTCGCTCCAATCAAGACGGCTGTTGCTAAGAAAATCATCAAGATTCCAAACATCTTTATATGGAATCATAGATTGATAATCTAGTACTTCTTCGCTTTCGCGTACCAGATACAGATATTCTCCAATGTGGATTTTTTTGTTTATGTATAACTTATTGCAATCTTGTAAAAGAAGGTCGTTAGTATGTCTTGATATAGTACCATTATGAAATACCAACGGATATTTCTTTCCGTTAATCTCATATAACCTAAAATCAACATAAATCTCACCCATGCGAGATTCTGTACTCTTTTCGGCTTTGAAAATGTTGACTTCACTATTGCATTGTAAAGACAATCGAGACACCAACTCAGAAGGTTCGCCATAAATGTATTCTTTCAGTTCCGGAAAATCGAAGTCATCATAGCTCAGAATCTGACTGTTTGGGATTCCTGTGACTATTCCCAAAGCATCGCGGAATGGGAACATCTTGTATTTTATGCTTTCTTTTGGTTCAAGGTCAAAGCTTTCCATCAAGGCAACAGAGCCACTATGGAAGGTGTATTTCATCCCCATTTTTAGGGCAAGACATCCGATGTTAGACAAACAAATCAGATGGTCTTTTCTGTTGATAAGTCCATACGAAGCGACCTCGGAAAGTATTCCTTGAAAAATACCTTCCTCACCCTTGTCTGCATAACGTTTTGGATTAGCATCGAAGTCATTTTCTACATTGAATCCTAGTGTTTTAGCAAGTTGATTCTCGTAGATTCTTCCATTTTTTTCCAGAGTCAGCAGTATGATTCTGTCCAGTTTGGTCAAAGGATATGTGGTGTAGTAATTTACATTGCACATAGTCCTTGCCAATCTCCACTCACGGAACATGGTGTCTGTCGTGCGTGAAGAATATATAAGCTTACCTTCTTCAATTATCGTCTTATAATCCATACTCCTGAGCTGTTATAATTTTACCATATTTGTTATTTGGATCACTAATTGTCGTATAGACATTGTCATAGATATCCTTTGTTCTGAAGAGCTTGCTGTCGCCTACGATTATTAGCAATCGCTTTGCTCGCGACAAGGCAACATTTAGACGGTTCGGTGACTGGGCAAATCCAAGGTCTTCCTGAATTGGATAACCCATTCCTGGGTAGTTCTCGAAATTGGGCTTCTGACCCTTTTCTGTTTGTATACAATGGCTTCGAACCATTGAAACAATGATGATATTTCGTTCCATGCCCTGGAATCTATCTACAGTGCTTACTCTAATAGGTATCTGAGAATTATCAAATTCTCTAGTCATTTCCTTTAACAGACGAAGTTGTTTACCATAGAATGAAATCAAGCCAATCTGCTTGTCTTCCACACTTGCCCAACTGTCTGTGTATTGATGAAATGACTCAGATTCATTAAGTTGAGTCAATAGTTTCTTAATGATCTGTACTTCGCCATAGTTTACTCGTGATGTGCCGTCCAGCATCTCTGGACTTGAAGAATCAATCCAGAGTACATGGGTGTCAGGAGTAATAGGTCCTGCCGTAATCCCATGATACCTTGAAGCTCCATTATTAATGAAGTCAAGATCGTTCACACCTAAATCTTTTGGTGTCACTAAACCGCATTCCAGACCGCCTTCGTCTTTGTAGAATTGCTTGATGACATCATTTATGGCTGGATGCATACGGAACTGATAATTGAAGACACCCTTAAGATTAGAGTCAATCTGATTGTATAGTCTCTCAAAATGACTTACCTCAAGAGTTTTGAAGTTCTTAAGCACGTAACTTCGCAACTCTTTCATTTTCTGCTTTTCTTCATCATTCTTTTCTCGCTTGATACTATAATCAAAAGAATTGATGAAGGACTCACGAGACAACATAGGAGGAAGCTGCCTATGATCTCCAATAATGACGTTTTTGACACCATAGATCAATGGCAATGACAATTCGGCAGGAGTAGCTTTGCTGGACTCATCCTGTATGACCATGTCAAATCGAATCTTAGGGTTGTACTCCCCATCTCTTTTACTGAAAATCTGCCTATAGATGCTATAGAATTTGGTCGGCTTAAATCGGTTCCGCTTTCCTGATTCCATAGCTTCTGACAGAATAATATTCTTCTGACCGATTGAGCTGCATGTAGCACCAATGACGTTGCAATTAGACACATAGTTTTCAAAGAAAAGGTTCTTTAGCTCAGGAGTTGGCTCATCAAGTAATTCTTTCCATAACTCTTGAGCTTCTGATGGCATCTTTTCCATATCCATGCGTCTGCTTATATTTTCCATCCAATTCAGTAATATAAGCTTTTCGGGTACTTCATATACTGAATCTTCGATAGTTGTTACGGCATTGTCTTCTTCATCATCGTCATCGAGGTCAACAGTGCCTTTTTTCTTTCTCCAATCTTCGCCTTTTGCCCATCTGTACATGGCTGTGTAAGAAAATTGTAAGCCTTCGGATTCCAAGCGAGATTCGTCGCCTATGCGAATAGGCTTAATTAGATTATGCTGGTCATTGACAACTCTGTCAATAGCATTATCTACAGCAAGGTTAGTCTCTGACGTAAGAAGTATTTTTTTATCAGGGAACTCTCTTGTGTGTTGCCAAATCATTTCTGCAATAGCTGTAGATTTACCTGTTCCTGGAGGTCCTTGTATCAAAGCCAAATCTGGAGCAAGGAGTGCTTTAGCTATTGCAACTTTCTGAGGTTCATTATTTTCAATTTTTTTATTGAGAATATGTTTGCTTATTTCCTGTAGTTCAAGTTTTATATTCTCATCGAAATCTTTTATACCCGCAGCCTTAGATGCATCAAATATAAAATCTCCTAAAGAAACATTCTCTATTTCCCTTCCTTCGATAATCCTATTTAATGATTCTTTTAGTCGTGCAAGTTTTTCCAGATCTCCAGACAAATCAGGTGTGATATACTCTACATTGGATTCTTCAAACAGCTGTTTTGTAAATTCATAGTTGTCACCAGAAATATCCAAAACAATCTCTGGATATGCTGAAATTCGAATCAACTTACCGATTGGAAGATCTCCTGCTAAGAAATCTGCGCTTTTAAGTTCTTGAACAGCTTCGATTCGTTCCTCATTACGGCTTTGTTTGTCATAGAAGTATAATAACTTTACGCAGTCCGATGGAACATCAGAAATCGTACACGAATAACGAGAAGAATCAAAAGAGTTCAACTTATGGGCAAGATGAGACTTAAAAGCAAGAAGATCTTCTATTTTCGTAAATTCTTTAAAGAAAGATAGCTCCGTACCTTTCTTGACGAGTTCTATGTTTAGATCCTCAAAAGCATTACGGAGTTCTTCCATGATTCCAGTCAGCTCAGCTTTCTTGTATTTTATATCAAAGTTACATTTGTGACCTCGTTTATACAGACCAAAATCAATAAAGCCAAACTCTCGACTCAGCTGAGTCAAGAGCTCTGGAAGACTAGTTTCTTTCCAATTGAAGTCAATGCCAATTGATGAACCGTTTCTTTCTATGCCAAAGCTCTTGTTTCTAAGCTCAATGTGGATTTGATCATTAAATCGATCGAGTTCTTCGGTAGTAGCCCATGTTCTATTTTCTTTGTATTCATAAAAATAGCGTTCGGCTACTACATAGTTTCTCTTGCCAAATACCTTGTCGATAATTTTGCGGTCAAGCATATATTCGAAATGAAAATCATCAGTGATATTACTGTTAAAGTATTCTGTATCAGAAAACATTTCGGATGTTTCCTCATCCTCTATTTCTTCTTCAAATTCGATGTTGGTTTTTGGGGCTTTCTTAATCTTTCTCCAAAAAGTAACAATACCATCTTTTCCTTTAGGTAAGCCCAATATATTCTTTGACCAATCATATGTATTGAGTACATCTTCATTGATTTTGAAATCAAATTCCACTCGATACATTCTCAGGTCAAAAAGTTCATTTAATTGTTCTAATACCTTGTTATTGAAGTAACCTCCTTCTATGACAAGTTCCTTACGAACAGAGACTCCACCTATAGCACTTGTATGTTCTTTGAATGTCTCAATATTCTTGAAATTATGGTTAGGATAGATTCTGTCCAGATAATATAGAATGCTTGGATAAATGGGTATGATTGCAGATGCAGTATCAGGTAAAGAGACCTGCAACTGCTTGAAGTCTTCATTGCTTTTAAGCCTGTGAAGTTCATTGATGGCAATCTGTAAACGTCTGTTTTTGTCAAAGTCGTAGTCAATTTCAAGTTTGTCTAATAATCCTTTTACTCCAGTAAACTGAGCTTTTTGATCAGTTATCTTACCATCGATTACAGGATAGAAAGTAAAAGAAACATATTCTTTATTAGCTTTTGTACTTAACCTTGATTTTACAGACTCATCCAACTTACACCAATTAGAGATTGGCGCAATGATATAACCATCATCGAAATGACAGTAATCCTCTGTTATGTCCAAAGTCTGAATTATTGCTTTTTTAATTTGCTCAGTATTGTCAGAAGTGTCAAGAACAACATGAAGCTTCTCATTGACAATTTCTGATTTTGAAGGGTCAATCGCAAGGGGAACTGTCCTCTGACGCAATATCTGTTCCTGGACTTCCGTATGTTTCTGCCAAATATCTTTTAGAAGAGTCTTGTCTGAACTTTTTTTCTGTAAGTTTTCAGTCACTACCATTTTATGGCTGACCACAACATTCATGTATTCTTTATTAATCTTAACAACTTTGACATCAAGGTTTTTGCCTACATATACCTCGAGGTCAGGAACTCTTACAATGTCCATTTGAGAACTAGGTAAAAATGCTTCTATGCCATAAACATCAACAATCATGCCACCTTTGGTGCGGCATTTCACATAACAAGAGATTGTCTCATTGTTTTCTAATGCAGTTTTAACTTTTTCCCAAGTTTTTTTCAAGCGAGCTTTTTTATGGGAAATGATAAGATATTTATTTATAGAAGTTTCTTTTTCGATTATTACCTCAACAACATCACCTATTTTAAGATTGGGATTATAACGAAACTCAGATGCAGAAATTATTCCATCGCGTATATAACCTACGTTGACAATAACTTCGCGCTTATTTATCGAAATAATTATACCTTCGATTATTTCGTTGTTGTTTATAGCATTCAACAATTTTTCATTATCTAATCTTTGTTCTTCTATGTTTATTTCGTCATTGACTTGGTTGTTTTCATAAGCATCCCAATCGAAGTCTTTTATTATCATAACTTTACATTTTTGAGTTTAGATAATTATTAACATTAAATATTCTGTAATCAGTATCTTTGAATGCTATCTCACTTTCTTTATTGAAGAGAAGAAAGACGATCTTTTCGCTTTCAATTCCTAATTCTGATTCAGCCAACACGTGTTCTTAGTCATCGAGTTGGATAAAGCCAACTTGTATGTATTATGTTCAACAACAACATCAGCATTCTATGTGGCAGACTTTACTTTGGTTATATAGTCCAAACCCATGTCTTTGCAAACGTCAAGTATTGCTGATATGATTGCTTCTTTTTTCATAATCATTATTTTACTTATCCTTCTTTCTCCCTTCTCTCTTTTACCTTTTCCAATCCCGGCATCTTTTTAGCTAATGCGCTTTCTCCAGCAGGGAAGTAGAGTGGAAAGACTTGAATTAAGAAACTTACAATTTCATTGCGCTTCTTGCTCAGATTGAAAAAGACGGAACAAACGTAGTACATAAGTTCTTGCTGACTGCAAGTGTCTTTGGGCTGTATGTTGATTAAGGGAGCAACTATCAAGTCATGTTCGGCAAACGATAGAGCACTGGCAAGAATCGCTTTCTGTTCTTCTTCAGTGAACATATTGATTTTATCTGCTAACCATTCAAGTTCTCTTTGCTGAAGAGCTTGTTGCTTTTCGTTTTGATGTTCCAATAAAACAGATACTTTCTCTTGCTTTTTTTCTGTCAAGGCATTTTCTAATGCTTGATTCTTTCGTTTAAGAACATTGAATTTCAGCAAAGCAGCAATGTACATACAAAAATACCCTACTGCAATATCGAATATTAGGACAAGCAGATAATTGTTGCTTGAATTTTTGGTGTCCCTAGCCATGTACTCACTGATAGGAATAACGGCTAATAGCATGATGATGGCTATTGCATAAAGCGCTCTGTATCGCGTTTTATGGTTTACCTGCGGTAAGGAGGCAAACAAAAAAGCGATAATCAAAACGGCAATTATTGCACTGAGTGGTATGAAAGATGTTCCCATAGGTTTATTGTTCGGTTTATGGTTTAACAATAATGCGCCAATAGCCAGCCTTATCAGAACCCTCATGGATAATAATACCCATATCTCGAAGACTTTTGATGCTCTTTTCAATCGCACGTTTTGATACACCAATTTTATTTGCCATGTTCTCTGCAGTGATTGATGAATCAGAAATGATTAGATCAATGATCTTTTGGGCTGTTCTACTAACCTTTTTAGGTTGCTCGTTGCTGTTTACACCGAACTTTTTCTCCGAACTTTCTTCGTTTACACCGAACCATTCCGTGTTTACACCGAACTTTTTCTCCGAACTTTCTTCGTTTACAGGGTACTTTTCGAGGGTACTATTTACCCTGTTGGCCACTTCCCCAACAGGTATTCTTCCGTTCTCCCCCCAGTTCAGATTATAAAAGGTCGTGAAGAAAGAAGTCGCTTCCGTTTGATATTGTGGTTCTTTACCTTGCAGGAAATTGGGCAGTTTCTCCGTAAGTTCCCGTATTTTCCGTAAGCCCGAGCCACGTTTCTCCATATAGTCCAATTGTGTAAACATATCCGCAATAACAGGATTACGACGCATGGACGGCACTTTGTATATGTCACGGTCTTGAATCTGTGTACCGTCAAGCATCGCACCGGGTGATACTAGTTCTACACGGTCATCATAGATGTCAATATGTACTTCACCACCCATTACTGTGTAATCTCTATGGATAAGATGGTTTACCAATCCTTCAAATATAGCACGGTCGGAATAGTCGGGGAGATTGAGACGATAGTTTGGCATCTTTACCCAGCCACTCATGGTGTAGTTCTTGATGAAGTCCATCCCATATTTTAAGAGCAATACAAGGTTCGCCCGATGTTCTACGGAACTGATGGCATCATCTTTATAGAGTCCAGTCCAACGGGTACAGAAAATAC
>ERZ812616.738-NODE-738-length-43333-cov-36.337377_pt1 | contig 43333 bp, 28 predicted proteins | sample MGYA00376249_ERZ812616 | MGnify/ENA primary metagenome ERZ812616 (study PRJEB26924, sample SAMEA4378265) | human gut metagenome | biome: human gut; feature: human-associated habitat; material: faeces | place: China | collected 2013 ...
CCGTATATCTGCCTTGCTGAATAAGTTGATTTTTTAACTCTACAAGGCTATGTATTAAAAGTTTTCTTTCGTGGCTATCCAAATACAGATGATTAAATTTCTCTCTCATAAGCACACCTCCATTTCTTTAGCTTCATTATATTTGAAAGCGGGTGAAAGGACAAATCTGCAAAAAGGGGCAAAAAATAAGCGTACCACTATTTCTAATGATACGCTTATCGTATTAACTGCTAATCAAGGTCTATGAATACTCTTACATTGATATCTCTCCACTGATTTTTTCTTACATACTGTCCGTTAACCTTTCGATAGGCTGCTGCCTGCTCGAAACTAAGCGGCAATTCAAAGGAAAGAGAACTTCTACCTATTTGCGATAGCTACCTGGACTGGCTTTAAGAACTGCTACAAAATCAGCTTACGCTCCCATTTTTTAACTGTATCAAATCAACATCTATTTATAATATCTCCTTCATACCTAGTCACCCATCCATCGGAATAGCATGAAAATAAACTTTGATGATGCTCATTTAAATTATTATAAACAACGTCTGAAATCACAATTACTTTTCTATAATCTCTACCTGCCTTATTGCATAAATGGCACGCTGAATTTACAACATCCCCCATCCAAATAACATCGTTAATTCCGCTACCTGAATATCCAGCTTTAACCATCAATGCTCTGCCATAATCGATACCTATCCCAACTGAAATTTGCGAATATTTCTTCTTCCTTAATTTATAATTGAGTATTTTAATCATACTATTTAGTCTAGCTGCCACCGAAATAACATTGTCAACATCAGATTTATAAGGAGTATCAAAAACTCCCCATACACAATCTCCATTAATATTTATTTCTTTACAATCAGTTTCTGCATTCATAATAGCAACACACTCTGATAAAAATGCTCTATACATTTTTGCCAATGTTGGTCTTTTGTGCTCGTCTGTCATATCAGATGACCCTACAATATCAATAAAAATTGCAGTAACATTTACATAATATCCATTTTTAAATGTCAAATCACCTCTCGCAGGAATGCTGTCTTTATCACAGTAATCATTGTCACTTGCATTTAAAATTTCATCCATTCTTTCTGAACTTTTATCTACGTCATAAGACATTGTATGATTTGATTCCATAATTTTCCTCCTTCTATATTAACTGAAATATCATACACACAAACCACAGAATAACTGTTGCTAATAAAAATTTTATTCCCTTGTTATACCATTTTGCTTTTAGACTACATATTTTCGAATTTGTATGTATCTGTTCTTCTAAATCATCTATCATTTCTTTTTCGTCCATATCTTTTACGGCACTCTTATAATTCTCCAATGTCATATTTCCAATAGAGCCAAAGAAAAAAACAGACGATGCATTATTAAGATTTTTCACTCTTGCAATAATAGATAACATAAAACATAAAATAGAAATAAAGCTTGATAAATATAACAGCGCAACCAGAATGGCTGCTATAATTTCTCCGCCAGATAGTTCTGCCAGTTTTTGTACCTCTGTTATTCTTTCAAATGCACTGGGCATGCCCTTTTCAAATATAACACCTATTAAAACTCCTGCTAATGCTAATGCAAATGAAACCTTGGTATCCATATTTCCTGTCCATGTATTTATGATACCCAGTGTTTCATAAGCATCTTCTTTTTTAAACGCTCTATTTTCCTGCTGTTGATTATCATTATGTTCCATAATTTAAAATCCCCTTATTTTCTTCAATTTACTAATTTTTTCTTCATAATCTTTTATATGTTCATATCGTATTTTATTATTTTTAAGGCTATTCTCCATTGCATTAATAACTTGCCAACCTAGATTCTGTTCACATGCCCATTTAAAAGTCGATTCATTTATATATACCCATGTATCATTTTCCTTTGCCATACTTACCATATATCTATATGACGCACGATATCGCCCAAAGTAAGCATATATCTCAATAAATTCAAAAATACTATCATTTATTATATCTTCATCATATCCTTGCTTCTTTCCTAATTCATGGTAAAATTCATCTATATCTAACCATCTATTAATACCAATATTATCGATATATTCAAGTTGTCTACAAAAAGACCCACTTATTATTTTTTTGACAAAAGAATATGTAGTCTCAATTTCCGCTTGTAGCAGTTCTTTCGCTTTTTCCCTTTCATTTATCGCCTTAATTTTTTCGTTATTTTCATTCGAAAACCTTCTCCTTAATTCATCATTTTCTTTCTTCAATCTTTCTTCTAAAATAGCTAATTCCCGTTCTCGTTGAACCAGACTATTTTTTAATCTCTCGATTTCACTAATGCCATCTGCCAATCCTGCAAATGCATCCGACTCGACTGTTGTATCTTCATCTATTTTGATTGGTTTTCCTAAATCCTCTGAAAACTCCAAATAGTAATCCTTTGTCACATAGCCTTGGAATAACTTTGTTCCTTTATATTTTGCTGATTTTACAAAAACCTCCCTATACCCATCTGACATTTGCTTGAAAACATTATCTGAAATAAATATTTCTCCGCCAGATGCTATGTCTGAATATTTGCTTGCATAATTTGTTGTATTACCAACCCATACACAATCCACTTCGTTCTCTCTATTTTCATCACTTTCCAGACCATACATACCAACCTGAGTTACAAGAACCTTTCCATAATCAATTCCAATACCACATTCAATAACTTTCCCATTAACATTAGTTTTCAAATATTTATTCAAGCTATAATCAATCACAGTCTGTAAACTTCTTGCCGCATTAATTGCTTTATCTGCTGCACTGTTCACGATATTCCCGTTTTCATCAGCAGAGTCAATAAATACACCCATAATTCTGTCACCCAGAAATTGTCTTGTAACTCCTCCATTTTTTCTAACACAATCAACTGCCATTCTCATAAATGAGCGATATATTTTAACCATACTTTTTGCTTGACTATTTTCCGTTAAGTATGTTGACTTACGAATATCAATAAATAGTATGGCTGCCATGATGGAGTAGGTTCTATTATTATCTTCTAATTGCTCAATTGTTGGAGGTAATTCTGAATCTATTTCTATTTGCTCAACAGTCTGTTCTGTTATTTTTTTAATCCGCAAATCTACTTTTTCAAAATCATCTTTTGAAAATCCCATATTTACTCTACATTCTCCTCTATAAAAAGATAGATTTTTTACACATTTTCACTTGCTCCACATATATTATACTATCTTTTCTTCTTTTTCGATAGTCCTAAAAATCCAGATAGCCAAATAGCCGCCTACTCAAAATCTGAACAAACGGCTATAAAATAGTATCCGATATTTATATTTAGATTATTTCAAAATGCTGCAACGCATCCTTTATCGCTTCAACTTTCTCCGCTGTTGGATGCTTCCTCGGCTGTTTCAATTCCTCTACCGCATTAGGAGCATCGTACATCGGCAAGCCTAAATCTCTCTTTACCTCTGCGATATATGCGGTATGTACTTTGAAGCCGTATTTAGCTTCTATGTACTCCTTTATCATTTTGTAGGTCACTCGTTCTTTGGGCTTGTAGCCTTCCGCTCTTTTAGCAATATTATCAAGTGGAACTTTTCCCTCACCCTTGCCAAACTCAACTTTTACGTTGATATGTCCGTCTGGCTTTTTGTGGGAAAGCAGTACCACCGTCTCCACATGCACCGTCACCGCGAACAGTTCTAACCTGCGTTGTTCTGCCGAAATCATTATGTTTGATTTGTTACACTAGCATTTCATTTTTATCATAACCATATACAAACGCAGGCTAAATTACAATATCAGATTGCCTTACGATGAAATAACATTTTACTTTCTATCTGATAAAAAAGATATTCAGAAAGAAACTTTTCCTTTAAAAGCAATTACCGTTGACAATAAACAGCCTATGCGGTTATATTATGCCGAAAGAGAATTTTGGTTTGAAGTCCCCATACGCTTCGTACACAAAGGCGAAATTTCAAAAATAAACATAAATCTCTCATCTTTAAAATGTTAAAACTAATTCAGGCACGAGAAAGAGGCATACCGCACGGTATGCCTCTTATTTTGATGACTTTGTACTTTTTACAAAACCTTTTCAGTCATACAAGTTTTTTATTGCCTTATTTTACAGAATTGCACAGTTTCAAAATTTTAATACATCCGAATTATCTCTCACCCATTTTATCCATTTTACAAGGTAAAAAACAAATCTAAATAAATATGCACCAAACACCAAACTGCTGAAAATTATATTAAATTTGTAACCATGCCTTGCGTACACAATACTGACAGATTCAGGATCTATTAAATACTGTACATCCAAGCACATCTCCGAAACAGCAAAATCGATATTTATAGCATACTTTGTCAGCAACAAAAGCAACTGAACAAGGTAATATCTTATCTTCTGTTTTCTGCTTACAAAATCATAACTTTCAACCGCAACACTTTTCACATGAGCATTTTTAGTAATATGAATATCTTTCACAACTTCTTTAGCATCAAAGAAGTTGTATCTGATATAATTTCCTACAGAAAAACTTATTTTACTATTTGACCTTATATCAATTTCAATTTTCTTAATAAAAAAGTTTGTTTTATTATTCCAACTGAGTATATGATTTAGAATTTCTCTGTTTTTATACCCTTGAAACAATGTAGGTCTAAAACTGAATGACATTGATTTTAAAGTGCTTTCAAGATTATAATCTTTCATTTTAGTTCCAATTACAACCATTGTATGCTTACCCTGCGGCAGTTCAATATTAAAGCTCGGATTATCTTTACTAAGGCAATACGACTTATTATTTATATAAATATGTAAATACCAACGAAGATTTTCTCCGACTACTTCTAAATTTACCATATTCTTATCTTACCATTCAAATTATTGTCTGAAACTATATCTAATATTGTCGCTATAAATGAGCCAAAGGAAAACAATCCAGTAATAAGCATAACAGCTTTACCAGCATTTTTTTAAGTTTTTCAGCATATTTAGTAATTTTGTCAAAGAACTTACTAACAGCTTTGCTCTGCAACCAATTTATTGTAATACCAGCAGCACGCCATATAAGCGTTCTTATGACTGTAAAAAATCTACTAAACATTCCTTTACATTTTGGTATCGCACTTTTTAACAAGAAATTCAAGGATTTTTTGAATCCAAGTCTGCGAAATATTCTTTTTAGTGAAAAACCTACTACATCATAAGCAATACTTGCTCCCGGACACACGAATGTTATAATCAAATCTATTCCCCATGATACAAAATCAGCATATACATCAAAATGTTTTTTCTTTGATTTAAACCCGTCAGAATCAACTGCATTAATGCTATTATTATCACAATACGAAAAAGCATTAGAGCCAATAGCTGAATCACTCATAAACATGTAAGATATCTCATCCGCATTCAAAAATCTGCCTGCAAATGGATCGTAGTAGCGGCTTTGGAGATAATAGAGTGAAGTTTCGGTGTCGTAAACATAGCTACGATAGCGAATCGGGTTTATTTCTCGAATTGTCGGCTCGCCTTTGGTATCTTTTATGTTGCCCCAAGCGTCATAAACATAGCTTGCGACTTCTGTGCCTGCGAGGTCAATAATTCTGATTACATCACCCTGCAAGTTCTTCACATAAAAGTACATTGTACCGTTATATGAGAATGAGGTTGCACTTCCGTCACTGTCATAGTAGAACAACAGAGTATCATTACCCTTTACAAGAGCAATTAAATTTTTGTTGCTGTCGTAGTAATAGTTGGTCTTAACTCCGTCAACGGTTTTCTGTGTTCTCATACCGTTTGAGTCATAACTCATTTGAATAGAACTATCGGAAGTGTTGATTTTCTTGAGAATTCTTCCGTTCTCCCATTCAAAACTCATTCCGTCACGGTATGAAAGCGGGTTGCCGTTTGCATCGTAGGTAATATTGTCACCATTGATTTTTGTCAGTTTGTCTTTCCAACTGGTATCGGTGTACTCGTATGTATTACCATGCTGTGTTCCTGTAGGATAACCGTAGTTTGAATCAAGAACCTGTTCATATTTATTTTGCAGGTTTCCTGCTCCGTCATAAGAATAGTTAATGTAAAATTTATTTACATAATCATATTCTTCTTTAAGCTCGTTAAGACTGTCATAAACATACTTGTTCGTAAGCTTACCATTTTGCTTAATCTCGGTAATATTACCGTTTGCATCATAAGAATAATCGTAGGATAAAACGCTGTCACTGCCGTATGACTGACTGTACTTGCTGACAAGGTTAGTAGTTGAATTTTCAGCCTTACCGTCTGCATACTCATAGTCTGTATTAAATACAAGAGTACCGTCACTGCGAACAGTTCTAACCTGTGTTGTTCTGCCAAAATCATCGGTTGAGGTTTCGTTAGTTACACCGTCATTGCTTACAAATGACTTACCGTCTTTATCAGTACCTGTAGTGATAGTTTTAGTCTGACCGTTTACAGATGTTTTTTCAACTGTATTGCCGTTTGAATCGGTAACAATATAATGAGTAAGGCTGCCGTCAGATGATGTGCGGTATTCGCTTTCAAGCGAACCGTCAAATGTGTAGTAGTAATATGAGGTTTCACCGCTTGAATAATCAACAGTTTTTGTAACAAGACCTTGCTTGTTGTAAATCATCTCGGCAATTTTGCCTGTTTCGCCTGTGATTAAAGAAATATTACCGTAATCATCATAAGTGTATTCAAGATAATCACCGTTTGCGTAGGTTGTTTTTGCGAGATTGCCGTTACTGTCATAGGTATTGCTTGTAATTGCAACATTGCCTATTTTTGTTGAAAGAAGGTTATAGAATACATCATAATTAAATGAATAACTAAAACCGTTATGAGTGATTTTCGATACATAGCCTGAGCCTGTATAGGAATAATCATTTCCGGAAGTACCGTTCTTTATTGACAATACATTTCCGTTCGTATCATAGGTATAATTAGTTACATTACCGTTTCCGTCTGTGACAGCAGTTTTATTACCGTTTGCATCATAAGCATATTTTGTTGTACTTCCCTGCTCATTTGTTTCGGAAGTTACATAGTTGCCTGTGCTGTCATATTCAGAGCTTGTCTGCATATACGGCTTTGACTTATCAATACTTTCAGATAAGACTTCTTCGTCAACAGCCTCTTTTTCAGATGATTCATTCTTAGAATCTTCGGAGCTTTGAATTAACGGTGAAATGTTTACTTCCGCATTATTAACCGTCATTTTATTCTCATTATAACCGTAAACGAAAGCAAATGCAATATAATTTACAATTTCGTTTGTTTTTTCGGGAGTTACAGAAAGTGATACCTGCTGGTAACCGTCCGTGTTTGCACTAAAGTTCTGATAATGAAACTCAGGTGTACTGCTGTTATTGTAATAAATATTAAGTGCAATACCGAATGTTCTGTTTTCGTTTGAAAGCGGAACTGAATTTGACTTTGCTGTACCGTTAATTTTAAACGATACTCCCGCTCTGCCTACTTTTACATTCTGATAGATATATTTGTTGCCTAAAGAGTTATCATCAGAAGAAGTGTCTGATTCGTCATTATCGGCTGAATTATCAGAATCACTCGGACTTGTAACTTCTTCCGTTGTTTCACTTTCTTCAACCTCATAGGTTTTCTTTACAGTTCTTGTAACATATCCCTGTTCGGTTTTAACTGCATTGCCGTAATCATCATATGTGGTGATGCTGTCATTAGGTTCGGTTTCTGTAACTGTTTTGGTGTATGTTGACGGCTGTGTTTCATCTGTCGAGTCATCGCTTGATGAATCGGCATTTTCATCATCAAATGCACCTGCTGTACCGCCTATTGTTACAGTTCCTTTGTTGGCTGAAATGCTCTTGTTTTCTTCTGTGAGCCAGTTGTCATTTGAGCTGAAATCGCTGTTTTGAAGAGCGTTGAAGTTGTTGGCACAATTACCCTCTTCAAACTGGATACAGTCAAACCATGCTGTACCCGATGCATATCTTATCAATCCATAAACACGGATTGACGCTGTTGTACTCGGCACATTTGCTGTTACGCTGATTCTCTGCCAATCAAGTGTGCCTGTAAGTCCGATACTGTTGATTTCTTTTACAGTCTTGCCTGATGAATCAAGGCACTTAACTTTAAGGATTGCTCCGACTGAACCGCCACTATAAATTTGCTTTACATTCTTTGTTTTTACATATGCGGAGAAAGTTACATCTTTGCCGTTGAAAGTTGTTTCTTTGAACTGATGAGCAAAGCCTGTAAAGAATGCGGAGTTATTCTCACTTGTCGGATTTTCAACCTTGAGTGAAGTTGTTCCGAGATACTGATAGTAACCGTCCTCTTCTGTTGCGGCAGAATTATCGACTGTTACTTTACCGCCTTTACTTGCGGTACTGCCCTTTGTGCCGTTTGAAACGAAGTAATATTTGCCTCCGCCAACTTCTGTCTGTTCAGTTGATTCTGTAATGTAATTTTTAGTGTATGTGTTTGCACTGTTGTTAATTACAAGCCCTGTGTTTTCGGACGAAGTCGCATAGCCGTTTGAATTAAGAACAGAAACAGTTGAACCGCTGTTATCGAAAATATGGGTTTCGCTGTGTCCCTGCTTATCCGTAAACACGGTTGTATTGTCGGCTTTGTAGCTTATGTTAAGGTGATTGCCCTCTGTGCCGTCAGTACCGTATTCGGTAATATTAGTTACCTTACCGTTTGTGTAGGCAAACTTATGTGTCGGCAGGGATTTCATATAGCTGTCCGATACACCCGAAATAGAAATGAGGTTATAATCATCGTCATATTCAAATCGTGAAATGTGACCGTCATTGAATGAAATTGAAGTAACCTTATCCTTTGCGGTTGTATAAGCAATATCAATCCCAGTACCATCAGGCTTTGTAATTCTTTTTACAACCTTTTTGCCGTTAGTACTGCTCTTGTATTTTAACTGAACTTCTCTGCCCGAACCGTCTGTGATTTTGGTTAAGTCACCGTCGGTGTAGGTATATGTGATTGTATTCTTGTGTTCGTCTTTTTCAGAAAGGAGTTTACCGCCGTTTGCGGTTGATTCGTAAGTCTGAGTTGTTGAACCGTTATCAATGAAAATGTTATTTTCATCTTTGGTTAGTGTAAGACCTAAACCGTCTTCATCTTCCCATTTAGCGGTTTCACCCTCTGCAAGTTTAAGGTAATGGTCTGTACCGTCAGCATCGGTATAGATATAGTTGTAGCCTGCTTTGGTAAGATTTTTGTCGGTTACTTCTCTTACATATTGATTGAATGAGAACTGCCAACCGTAACCGCTTGCAGAACCGTTTTCAAATGCTGTGTCTTTGTTAATGCTGTTGTATGTTGCAGTAATGCTCAATGGCATTCTTGAACCTGTTCCCTCATACAAAGTTTGGTTAATCACAAGGTTGCCGAGGTAATCCGATACAGCCGCCTGTGCGTTAGTGCCGACATTGATTGTGTGGTATGAAAGATTACTCTCCGTGCCTGTAAAATCTTTGTAGATGAGCGTTAAGGCAGGTGTTGTAGATGTTTTTGTATAAGACTTAAATACGACTTTTTTTGAACCGACTGTATCAAGTGCCTCCATGACAAAACCTTTGGTATTGGTATCGCTATACCAGCCTTTGAAGGTGCTTGTAAGGTCAAATGTCAAATACCGATTATCTTCATATGTAAGAGAATCATAATCAAGCACTTTTGAATCGTATTTTACATTCCCATTTGAAGCAGATGTAAGCTTATGAGCATTCACAATGATAGGGTTTTCGCCCTCATCAGCAAACAAATTACTGCCGTTTTCTGTTTCAAAACTATATTTGGCACTTATAACCTCTTCTCCGTTTTCAAGCTTCGGAAGATTATTTACAGTACAAATTGCATATGAATTTTTAGATGTATAGTACGGTCCGTAACTGTTTACAGAGCCGTTAGCATTCTCATAAAATGTAAGATCACTTTTTAGAGTAGTTGTGATTTCAGGATCAATCGTAACAGGAAATGCTCTGCCGATTGTATGAATGAAAGCATAATCAGCAGTCAGCTTAACTTGAAGATTTGAGCCTTTCTGCTTTACAATCTCAATTTTCATCTGTGTGCTTGAACTGCCGTTTGCATCATACATATACGGTGCTGAGATTGTATATATTTCCTTTCCGTCCTTATTTGAAAGTGTGATTGTTTTATCATCTTTTTGCTTTGCGGTAAGGTTCGGAATTTTGTAATTCAATGTAAATTCATTCTGAGCCTTTGAACTCTTTAAAATTATATTTTCTTTAATGCCTGTTGTAGTGACAAAATACTGCAAGTCAACATCGCTGAAAACATCTTTATACAAAGTTTCTGTTGTTATATTTTTAAGCGTAGTAAATTTATCATTACCGCTTGTTTTCTCGTTATTTTTCTTGACATCAGCTTTGCTCTTGCCTGCATTGTCATAACCCCAGCTGATTTTGTAACCGTCCGATTTCAGAGAAATCATATTCTTTGACTTTGCTTTGTTTGAAAGATTAACCGAAATGTCACTGCTTTTGTTTGTATATGAAGAATTACCTGCCTCATCAGGAGATGCAGTCTTATCTTCGGAAAGAGTATTGTTATACTCAACCCACTTACCCTTGCTGTCTTTGTAGTGGACAGGTTCGTTGTACTGAGCAATCATCTTTGTTCCGTCTTCAAGCAAAAATTCTTTTGAATTTTCAGTTCTTTCACCTGTTAGCTCTTTAACAATTTTGCTCTCTTCGGGATTTTCTCCGACAACATTGTCGAATGATGAATATTGAGTTTCCTTTTCCGGCAATGTTGACGCATATACTTCAACCGGTAGCGATAATCCGATTGTTACACACAAAGTTATTGATACTACCGAAAATAGTTTTTTCATTGTTTGATTCATAGTTTTCCTCCTAAAATATGGTTTTAAATTAAATTTAAATGTTTTCCACCTTCTTTTCAACCATAGTCATTACTCATTTCGTGTATTTTGCAAGCTATTAACATCTATAATCAAATATTTTAGATTAAGAATAGCAGAGAATGTTATTATATATCACTTTTATCAGTAAGTAAATAACCTGATAAATATTTTTATGTACATTTTTTCTGCTTTGTACACAAAAAGACTCGCTACAAGTCTTTCAACTCATAGCAACTCTAAAATCATACTACTAAACTTTTTGTATAAAAGGGCAGTACATATAATTTGATGAGCCTTGCCTATCATCCCACAATAAAATTCACAACAACCTTTAAGAATAATAAAAAGAGTCATCACATAAGAGTGATTTTTAGGTTTGGTGTATAATGATCAAATGCAGTAAATCTTAAAACTCTAAACTTTCATCTGCAATTTTCAATATTTTATCCGATAAATCTTGTTGTATGTTCTCAAACTCAATATTGTTAAGCGTGTGAAAAACAAATATAGAATTCGTAACTATGCGTTTGTTTCAATCAACTCAGGCCTGATTTTTTATAAGATCGTAAGCAAGTCGAACTACTTTTTGTTGAATTGATGCAACACGAAAAAACAAGTTTACAAGAATTTTAGGCATAAAAAAAGAGCCCAATGGCTCAGATGCTAAAAATATTAAATAAGTAATTGTTATTGATTGTTTCTAATTCTGCGATATTTCCCTGCTTTTTAAGATTTATAAGAAGGTACCGTTTAATTCACTCCATGCTGTGGAGGGAAGTCGATTACTTGCTCTTTTAATGAGACTTTCTTTGAAATTTTGTCGATGAACGGAATTTTTACATGCAAGCCCGTTGACCAAGTTACATGATATGTTCCGAGTCTTTCAATTACATATGCGTGTGCCTGCGGAACTACCTTGACATTGCTTACAATTACTATAAGCAAGATTAAAAGGATAATTCCTAAAATAATAAGTCCTAACATTATTTACCTCTCATTCTGTTACGGGTTCTACAATGAGCTTTACGCCCTCGATTGCAAGAACCTTAACTTTTGTTCCTTTTAAAAGCGGTGCTTTGTCAGACTTTACAGTCCATGTTTCCGCACCGACCTTTGCCTGTGCTGTTTCGTCAATATCGGTTAAATCTGTGAGCATAAAACCGACTTGACCGATGTGGCGGTCTGCGTTTGTTCCCGTTGTTTTGTTACGCTTTTTAAAGCGTTTTACAAGCGGTCGTGTCACAATCAGCGATACAAGTGACACAACAAGGAACACCGCCGACTGGATTGTTATGTCGCTTGTGAATATAGTTGTTATTGCGGCACAAACCGAGCCGAGAACGAACCATATTGATACAAGCTGTGTTGTAAAGGCTTCGCAAAGCAACATAAATACTGCAAAGCCTATCCACACTATCGGCATATATTGCTCCATAGGGCAGTCACCCTCCTTTTCGCATAATTTTAACACAATATTATATATTAGTCAAACTATTTTATTGCTATTTTATGCGTTTTCTGTTAGATAAATTCATTGGCTAATTTTCAATAATTTTTTACTGTTATTCCGCGTGTCCGTTAATCCTAATCCACTTTCAGCTGACACATTCGCTCTCAAATATGGTCATCCTAACTGTTGCATTTTGACGTAAATTTGGGTGATTTTATCTGATTTAAGCATGGTTGATTGAAACGGAAATGTAATATATCGGATGAGAAAAAAGGATTTAATTCCGCATAATTTTCTAAGTCATAATTTGCATTATGAGAAATTCTCCGATGGCACGGTAAAATGTATCGAAGATGAACTACCGTTTGAACTGCCAGAAGGCTGGGAATGGACAAGATTAGGATGTATTACTGATGTTATTCAGTATGGTTTAAGTAATTCCGCTGAGTCAACTGGCGATTATCGATTGTTAAGAATCACAGACATTCAGAATGGTTGTGTGAATTGGGATACTGTCCCATTTACAAGTACTGATGAACCAGAAAAATATTTGCTCCATAAAGATGATATTGTATTTGCTCGTACAGGAGCTACTGTGGGTAAATCCTTTTTAATTACTGATTTGCCATATGCTTCTGTATACGCATCGTATCTCATTAGAATTAGGCTTATCAATGGTATTTCAGCAAATTATATTTATCATTTTTTTAATAGTTATTGCTATTGGAAGCAAGTCACTGATAAGGCAGTAGGAGTTGGACAGCCAAACTGTAACGGAACTGCATTGAGAGAACTGTTTATTCCATTGCCTTCTCAAGCTGAACAGAACAGAATTGTTCCTGTTGCTGATAATCTTTTAAAAATTGTGGATACCATTACTTCTGAGCAAGAGAGTTTATCCGAACTTATACAGACTACAAAGTCTAAAATTCTCGACCTTGCAATCAGAGGTAAATTTCTACCGCAAGACCCGAATGATGAGCCGGCTTCCGTTCTTCTTGAACGCATACGAGCCGAAAAAGAAGGACTGATTAAGCAAGGTAAAATTAAGCGTGATAAGAAGGACTCTGTTATCTTCAAAGGTGATGATAACTCTTATTATGAGAAGATTGGTGAAGAGGTATTCTGTATTGACGAAGAAATACCATATAATATTCCTGATACTTGGACTTGGATGCGATTAGAAAACTGCTGTGTTAAAGAAATTCGCCGTGGAAAATCTCCGAAATATACAGAAAATAGTAATGTGCTTGTATTTGCTCAAAAATGTAACACAAAGCACAACAGCATTGATGTAAGCTTAGCACAGTATCTTGACGAAACTGCATTGAAGCGTTACCCAGATGATGAATACATGCAAGATGGTGATACGGTAATCAATTCTACCGGAACCGGCACTCTTGGTCGAGTGGGGATTTATAGAAATACTGACAATACTAAAGGTCTTTCAATTGTTCCTGATTCTCATGTTACAGTAATTCGTAGTTTTAGTTGCATTAACTCACGTTACCTATATGCGTTTATGAAAGCCCATCAAAGCGAACTTGAAAAGAAGGGTGAAGGTTCAACAAACCAAAAGGAATTGAAGCCGCTTACGTTAAAGGAAATGCTCATTGCAATTCCTCCTTTATCTGAACAGAAACGCATTGATAAATCTATAAATATTGCATTAAGCCACTTTGCTGTAATCGAAGAGAGTCTCAATTAAGACGCTTTCTCGATATGCTTTATTGCTGAAAAAGTTACTTTGAGCTTGTCGCAAATTTTTTCTTGCTCTTTGGTTGGTGGAATAGGTATAACCAAATTAAGAATATCTTCACGAGATATTCCAGGAATAAGTCCTTTGGCGGCTTGTTTGATTTTCGTCATTGAATATTCAATACATAATGCAAGAAAATCAACATTGAGGCTGTAATTATTGCGAATAGCCATAATTTGTCGTGCAATGTGAGCTTTCCCAAAGTTATTATATGCGATTTCCCCGATAGTTCCTTTACAAGTCAGAAGCAAATCTCCCTTTTGAGTAATAACTTGCGGTACAGGAGTCCAACGAACTAAGCTGACATGACCATTTTTGAAATTACTTGCACCCGTGATATATGGAATCCCGTTATTTTTATCGTTATAATCTGATGGTGACAAATCTCGTCCAGATATGAGCTTCCATGCAGTCTTTAGACGAATAAAAGCCCAACCTCCCGGCAATTTAAACGGAATTTCTTCATCAATGCAATTTAATTTATTGCCAACCTTCTCATAATAAGAGAAGTGTATACATCTTCGATATAATATTAGAGCGATATTCTCGCAAAAATAATATAACGGAGGTGTCTTTTTATGAAGACAAAACAAACATTTGAAGAATATTTGAGAAAGGAGAATCTGTCCGAAAATACAATTACATCGTATCTGTGGACAGTGAATTATTTTACTGAGCATTACGATACAGTAAATAAAGAAAATTTACTCGCTTATAAAGGCTACTTAATGGAATTCTTCAAGCCCAAGACTGTAAACTTACGCATACAGGCAATAAACAAATATCTTGAATATTTAGGAAAAGAAAAAATAGCATTAAAGGCTGTAAAGGTACAGCAAAAAAACTTTTTGGAAAATGTTATCAGTAATGCAGATTATAATTTTTTGAAAAAGCAACTAAAAAAAGATGGCAATATGGAATGGTATTTTGTTGTTTGGTATTTGGCTGCTACCGGAGCAAGAGTAAGTGAATTGATACAAATCAAAATTGAACATATCGAAATCGGCTATTTTGATTTGTACACGAAAGGTGGAAAATTACGACGACTTTACATACCAAAAAAATTAAGGAAAGAAACTCTTGAATGGCTGGAGAAAACAAACCGTTCTTCCGGCTATCTGTTTCTAAATCGTTACGGCGACAGAATTACTACCCGTGGTATTTCACAACAGCTTAAAAATTATGCAGATAAATACGGTCTTGATAAAAAGGTGGTTTATCCTCATTCATTCCGCCACAGATATGCAAAGAACTTTCTTGAAAAACACAATGATATTGCACTACTTGCCGACCTTATGGGACACGAAAGTATTGAAACAACTCGTATTTATCTTCGTCGTACTGCAAGCGAACAACAGGCTCTTGTAGATAAAATTGTTACTTGGTAAAAAGATAGCCGCCTTCAATTTGATGGCGGCTGTTTGCTAAAGTAATGCATTTGAAATTAAATCAAGTTGTTTATATACGTTAGTGATTTGCTTAACTATTCTTTCTTGCTCCGCTAATGGAGGCAACGGAAAAATTGCTTTTTTACCATCTGCCGTTCCTAATCGTGGCATTTTTACACCATATGAACAACGGTCAGCATATGCAAGAAATGTTTTTGACATAATATAATAACGTGCGTACTCAGGAATTATACAATTTGCAAATTCTAACGGGAGAATTTCAGATGTACAGTATCCATCGTCATCTGATAAAACAACTTTATTCAGATAGGGACGCAGCTTACTATATAATACTTGCCCAGAATGAAATTGATGTTTTGTACTGATGGAATTCCTTTGAAATTTTTTAATTTTCTTGAAAATTCTACCTGTATCTTTTTCTATATCATCAAGGTCAAGAATCCAAGCATCATCTGCTATATCAGCAGTATCAACATTTATGCAGTCACCATAATTACATACTTCACCAAGGCGACATATTTCCCATGTTTCAGGGAGATTATCAAATCGCCAAGCATCAAAAGATTCTTCAAGTTTTCCAGTCCTCAGATAATAAGAGTTATCATCACCTTTGAAGATAACAGAGTCCTTCTTATCACGCTTAATTTTACCTTGCTTAATCAGTCCTTCTTTTTCGGCTCGTATGCGTTCAAGAAGAACGGAAGCCGGCTCATCATTCGGGTCTTGCGGTACAAGTTTACCACGAATAGCAAGATCAAGAATTTTTGATTTAGCATTTGTAATAGTTGCTTGTAAGACATCTTTATTAGATTGAATCTGAATTACTTTTACAAGCGCTCGTTGTGCTGCATCAACTATACGTAATTGTTCATTCTTTGGTGGAACAATGCATAAATAATTCGTTGCTGCAGAAATTGTAATTGTGTCAACCGTTGTACCTTTAGAGTTATCTCTCATTTGTGATTGAACAAAGCTTGACTCCAATAAGATTTTAGCGAATTGAGAAACAAGTAGTTTGTTTTTGTTCTCAAAACAAAGTACACTTGCATCCTTATAGTAAAATAGGTCTTCGGGCTTTACGATATAGACTTTTCCTATTGTACCTACACTAGAAACCATCAGATCACCCGATTGAGGTACACCATAATTTTTCTTCAATTCAAGATAATGTTCTTCTGAAATAAATAGTTCATTATCAATAAAATCATTCTCAGATAGTTTTACAATTTCTCGTGCTCTATAAAATGGAATTCCCTCATTTTTCCAATCGGATTGAAGAACTCGTTTACTTGAACATACATTCAATAAATCCTTCAACCTTGCCCATTCCCACCCCTCAGGTAGCTCAAAAGGAATCTCATCCTCAATACATTTTACAGTTCCATCCTGAAACTTCTCATAATGCAAATTATCATCAGCTTTAAAGATCACTGTATCGTTTTTTATATCCTTAGGCTTTAGCTTTCCGTCCTTAACCATTTGCTGTTTTTCGGCACGGATACGTTCTAACAAAGCAGAAGCAGGTTCGTCATTTGGGTCTTGAGACACAAGTTTACCGCGGATAGCCAAATCCAAGATTTTTTGTCTTAATGCTTTGGTATCCATCACTCGTCCACCTCGCCTATTATTTTTTCCAGTTCAGCAACAGCATTTGCGATATTTGATGACTTCTCTTTAATTTCCTGAAGCAGTTCCGCAAGGGTGCGGTCATCTGTGCTGTCATTACTCTTCATCCATGTAATATCAAGGCTTGTCTTATCACGAGCCATAATCTCATCAATAGTAAATTTACGCCATCTGCCGTTAGGGTTTTCTTCACTGTATGTTTCCTTACGCTTGCTTAAATCTCCATCGGCATAGCATTCGATAAACTCATCAAAATGTTCTCTCTTAAGCGGATTTGTCTTACCGAAAGAAGGCATATCGGAACGCAAATCATAAATCCAAACTTCTTTTGTATTATTCTTATCGATCTTACCTCTTGTGAAAAATAAAACATTAGTCTTTACACCCTGTGCATAGAAAATACCCGTAGGCAAACGAAGAATCGTATGGAGATTGCACTTGTCCATCAAGTCCTTACGGATACGCTCTCCATCGCCATCAGCAAAAAGAACATTATCAGGCAAAATAACTGCCGCACGGGATTTACCGTCAGTTTTTAAGCTACGATAGATGTGTTGAAGAAAGTTAAGCTGTTTGTTGCTTGTCGGGAATGTGAAGTCATCGCGTGTTGCACGCTCTCCGCCTTTCTTTGTTCCAAATGGAGGATTCGTTAAAATTAGGTTATATCCTTTCATTGATTTTCCGACATTTGAGAGAGTATCACCCAAAATAATCTGACCGTCAATATCGTGAAGCATAGCATTCATCAAAGCCAGGCGGTGCGTATCATGTACAAGCTCGCAACCGGTAAACGCTTCTTCTTTCTCAAATTTTGCCATATCAGCATCAAGTGAGAAGAAATCATCTGTGTTATCTCTGACATATTGGCTCGCAGAAATCATAAATCCAAAAGTACCGCAAGCAGGGTCGTTACAACGCTCACCTGGCTGCGGCTTCATAAGATATGTCATAACATCAATCAGTACACGAGGAGTGAAATACTGACCGGCTCCCGACTTCTTTTCGTTAGCATTCTTCTCCAAAAGTCCCTCGTATAGATTGCCCAATCCCTCTTCACGGGCAGAAAACCAATCCAGACCATCTATAGTATTGATAATCTTTTCAAGGTTCTTCGGTTCATCAATTTTAGTAGCCGCATCCTGATAAATTTCACGCACACGACCGGTACAGTAAGTTCCAAACAAGCGAAGTATAGTTTTGTAATAGTTATGAAGCTCTAAACCTGACTTACTGACTAAATTATCCCAGCTATATGCCTGAACTATTTTCTTTTCGCTGTTCTGCGTTTCTTCTTCAGGTGTAAGGTTATCCCCTTGTTCAATAGTAACACCTTCGGCAAATCTACCCTCTGCGTTGGTTTCTTTTGCCATTTTTAAAAACAAAATATATGTAAGCTCTGTAACATACTCGTGATAAGTGATACCGTCGTCTCTCAGCACATTGCAGAGCTTCCAGAGTTTAGATACGATTTCCTGTGTATTCATGCAGTTTTTCCTCCGTCATCATAGAGATATGTATTTAATTCCAAAACAATGCTCTCAAGCTGATTTTGGAATACTCTGTCAATTTTTTTGAAGCCGCCTTGTTCTTTAAATCGAACATCTTCATCAAAGATTTTGACATTCAAAACAGATTCATTCATTAGATAGGTTTCCATTCGCTTAATCCAGTTCATTTCCTGTTTCGAGAATCTATGAGCCTTTACAAGCTTTTCAACTGCCTTACGAATTCGTGCTTCATGACTGATAAGTACTGAGCCAATAGCATAGCGGCGAATTAAACTGATAATGTCTGCCGCAATCTCCTCGTTAGTCATCTGAGAAATAGCAGTATTAAGCTGCTGTTGTGTAAATCCCTCCCTGTCCAATATTAATCGCAGAGATTTCAGGTCTTCACGAGTGAGGTCTTTAGGTCTTGTGCAAACAATATTTAAAGCCGCAATTTCATTCATATTAGTATTAACATATACCGAGAATGCATCAAGATAATCTTCAGGTTTTTCGCCGTTGCCATAACCACGGGTATGACTAATCAACTCATCTTCCTTATCGGAGATTACAATAGATCCACCGCTATGGCCTTTCTTTTCATCAAGCAATCTGAAAAGTTCCTTGTTTGCGAGAATTCTATCCTTTGCCACATTGTTAGGCTCATTTTCCAGTTTTTCTATGAACTGAGTAGGATCCATACCACCAGACATATCAATAAAATGAGTTACCGTCTCACTACTCATTTTTCTCTTTTTACGCTGTAGCTTGGCAATAATCTGGTTGATTTGATTTTTAACCTTTCCCCCGTTATCAAGAACCTCTAATCCTTCGATAAGCTGCGTAAATGTAGTGTTTGGGTTAGTTACAACTGACTTCATGGTATTAACCGGTTCAAGGGAATCATAGACACCAACAGGGTCATAGATTTCAAAGTGTGTCTTATGTATATCAGGGCAAAGTCTTGTTGCACGACCGAGCATCTGCTCAAAAAGAATACGAGACTTCACTCGACGCATAAACACCAATGTAGTGATTTCAGGCACATCTATTCCTGTTGTAAGCAAATCAACAGTAACAGCTATGCTTGGATAGCGTTCATTCTTAAAACGCTTAATAGCCTCCTGAACCTTTTTCTTATTTCCGCCACCAACACTTCCTGTGATTTTCATGATTGCATCATTATCTACACCTGTCTCGGAATAGATTTCTTTAAGGATAGATACAATCATATCCGCATGCTGGTCGTTTACGGCATAGATAAGCGTTTTTCCCTGTTCTTCAGGAGATTCAGGGTCAATATCATGTGCGATTTCTTCTAGTACTGTTCTGTTAAAAGGTTCTGTAATCACTTTTCTATTAAAAGATTCAATATCAAAATCCAACTCATCATTCAGGAGTTCACTGTTAGTAACCTCTCCTGTTACTGGATCATAGATAGTTACCGTATCGCCGGATTTATAGTGTATTCCTTCAGTGCTGAGTTTTGTTTTCAATTCGTGAGGTGCATCATGATCTACAAGATAACCTTCGATAACAGCTTCACGATATGTATACTTAAATATTGGTTCTCCAAAAATCTTGGTAGTCTGTAACGCCGGAGTTGCGGTAAGTGCAATCTTTACAGCATCAAAATATTCAATAACATAACAGTATTTACTCTGATAATCTGTCTGGTCACGATAAAGCACCTCATCCTCGCCCATCTCTTTATCAAGGATATAACCACGATGTGCTTCATCTACTATAATCAGGTCATAATCAGAAACAGCCGGCTTTGTATCTTCTGTATTGTACAGAATCCGCTTTATCATACTTTGAACAGTTGCAACATGAATACGAGTTTCTTTATCAATTTCCTTATCTTCAAGACCTTTGATATTATAAATCTCATCAAGAGTCATAAGATTTTCAAGCTTAACTTCTTCAAAGACATCCTGAGCCTGTTCGCCGAGTGATGTTCTATCGACAAGAAACAGAATTCTGCGAAATCGTTCTGTTTTTAAAAAACGATATATCATTCCAAGTACAGTTCTCGTCTTGCCTGTTCCTGTTGCCATAGCAAGCAAAACACTTTGTTTACCGTCAACAACAGCGTTTTCTGCTACCTTAATAGCATTGAGCTGGTAAGGTCTTAAATTCAAACCTTCTTTATCTGTCAAAAAGTCAAACGGCATATGTTTTAGATTTTGATTCTTACTTTCTGTATCCTGTACCAAAAGTGCTTTGATTCCATCAGGGCTCATCCATCCACGTAATGCTCTTGGCAAATTACAAGAATTACGTAAATCTAAGAACCAAATACCTGATTTCGTCTTATACTGTTCCAAATATGGTCTGCCGTTCGTAGCAAAAGTAAACGGAACCCTATATTTGCCCCAAGTGCCAATCTGATACTGACTGTCCACCTCACGAATATTTTGAGGATATTCTTTACACTGATAATCAATAACCGAAGGAATATCCTTATGGATTGCTTTCGCTTCAATTATGGCAACCAACTTTGTTTCAACAAACAATGCATAATCAGCATAACCTTTATTACCAACCTGAGAATCGGTAGGCCATTCTGCAATTGCCATATTTCGACCCTTTTCAGGTCTTGTTCCTTTAGAATATCTAAGCTGTTCTGTATCAGCTTCCCAACCGACTTTACGGAGTTGCTCGTCAATAAGATAGCGAGTTTCCGCTTCAGACTTCTGACGATTTCCGGCAGCAACCGCAGATTGTTTCTTACGTTCTTCTTGAGAAATCTTAGGTGCAGATGCAGCCGCTTTTTCTGCTTTTTTTGTCAGATTGTCCTCAATTTTCTTTTCATTTTCCTTATCAACTTTAATATAATCTGTTGTTGAAGGTTCAACAGGTGTAACAAATTGTTGATTTTTATAATTCCAATCGCCGTATGTCTGCATGAACCATTCACAAAGACTGTATGTCATTTGCAAAAGAGTCTTTCCTTCAACAACAGAACCATAATTTTCATGAGTAGCTTTATTACGAGCTTTTCTTATAGCATGAAGAATGTCACAAAGGTCACGGGGAAGCAGTCCTTCTCGCATAAGAGTATTAATACGGGTAATGGCAGTATTTTCATAAGGCAGAGCAATACCATCATAAGTAAACATCAAATTGACAATGGTCTCACCTATCATTCCCAACTTAATCAGACATGAATTAGCATCAGAGTAACAGTATTGTTCAGCCAGCTTTCCAAAATTCGCTAACACAGGAAAATCCTTGCTTAAAAAGTCAAAATTTGATTTCATGTTTTACTCCTCCTCAGCTTTCATCGTATTTTAAGGTAAGTATGCCATCTGCGATACAGTCCAATTTTCCACATAGCTTTCCATTGATATATATCCAATTCTTTTCAGTCTTACGATGATATTTGCACTGAATCCACACATTTTCATTAACTGCGATGTTGTCCGTCTTCGGTCAATCATCATTTGGAACAGTTTATCGTAACAAATTCTCATGACAAAACCTTCAAACTTCCGATAATACATAATTACGAGTAATATTATATCACTATTTATCGAATTTTGCAATGTTTTAGAATGTAGTAAGCAATACCGTAAATACACCAACAAGAAAATACAACTAAAGATTCTCCCTACTTATACAAAACTCTGTATTATTCACTTACAATTATCATTGCCCTTGATCCGTCAATTTCAAAAATACATCACAACTAATCTGATGTCCTTCTTACAAATTTTTGTATTGCAGGTTGACAAATTTACGCTTAGATATATACTAATATTACTAAATGATGTTGGTTCTTGACTTAGTAATATTTTTTTGGAAGGTGATAAGATTATGAGTACCAATAAGATTACTTGTTCATTTACTGTTGACCGTGATATTTACAACGCTTATAAAAGCATTGTTGTAAAAAACGGCGAAAATGTAAAAGACAACCTTAACCGTTATATGTTAAATGTCATTAACTATGAAACTCCAAATGCAGATACAATTTCTGCAATAAAAGAGGTTGAAGAACTGAAAAAGAATCCAAGCAATAAAACCTATGCTTCATTTAGCGAGCTTTTAGAGGATATTACCAATGAGTAAATTAAGAATTGTATCGTCGCAAAATTCAACAGAGATGTTAAGCTGGCAATTAAGCGTGGATACAATATTCAATTACTTAACGGTGTCGTTGAAATGATAGCTGAACAGCATTAGTAATAAAAAACTTATTTTGCACCCCAAAAAGCCGGAACACAGCGATTTATTTTAGTTTTTTCAAGGCAAGGCATTTTTCGCCTTTTTAATGTCCAACAATAGTTTATGCAATATACTAACAAATAAAAGAAAGGACCTTCCCTAATGATAAATTCATCAGAGAAGGTTCTTGTTATTTTCTTACCATAACAACAGCCTGTTCACCAAGTCATGTGTAACGGAACTTACAATTATTTTTGAATATCGGATTAGCACATTTGTTTACAGATTTTTAGGTAATACATTTGAAGTCTTTCTGGGATTTTTAACACTATATATACATTACAAACATTTTTTCGCCGTTGTTTAAAGTGTATGTTTCAAGCACCAATAGTCATATTCCAGAAAACTTATTGAGAAATGTTGAACCGTCAAAACACTGTCATTTCTATTTCTCTTCCAATTGAAGAATTGTTTGAATTTCAGCTAGATGAATTGCTGTAAAGGTTATTCTTTTGTCTCCAATAGGAATTTCTACATTTTCTACATTTTCTACATTTTGTGTAAGAATTCTTGCTATAAAGTTATCCCATACAGAATCAATGTTCCTTAACAATATAAAATCTTTACTACATCTTAAACATAGACTTAAATACATCTGTTTCCAACCGTATTTAGGATTTTTTTGAACATTGTTTTTCTCAATATAAATCTTTGGAACAATTTCTTGACACATTTGGCAAAAACAATTCCGTTCATTTTCTTCGCTACTATACATAGTGGTTGTATAGGAATCTTTATTGACAGGAAATTCAGGTTCATATACTATTCTTTTTTTTACAACATAAGGATTAGGATTGTTTTTGAATTTATCTTGTATATGTTTTCTAAGTTTTACTAAATTAACAACTTTCTTGCCCGGAAATTCTTCATAAGAATAATTATAATCCGTCTTACTGAAAAAATATTGCAAATGGAATTTCTCAATTTGTATATCAGTAATAATTTCATCACGATATAGCCCTTCAAGAATTTCCATCCCGTGAGTAAACTCATTTTGGAAGTCTTCAATATCAGTATCTGAAATGGATTTTAGTTGAAAATCAATATCGTCATAGTGAATATCCAAAATATCAGAACAGCCTAAATATTTTGCAAGATTCACAAAATCATCAGAAACCACCAAATTCATTATAATTTCACCAGAAAGAATCAATTTCTTATTATTGACGAATTTGTTTCCTTTATGATAATTTCCATTAATAAATTCCATTGGAATTTCTGATATCATTCCTTTTAGAGTATTATGACATTTATTAAAGTTTTCAGAATTATTCTTATACTCATTAAGAACATAGATAGCTATTTCTTTATCAGTTCTATTTGATTCAATATACGCTATTAAATTATTTTGATATATACTATCGTATTCTCCTTGTGTAAGCTCATTAATTCTGTCGTTTGGTCCAACAAATTTTTGTGCATCTGAATAATCTAAAATCTTTGTTTCAAGAATTTTGAAATTTTTATCAGAAATTTTAGTATCATGAGTATATATGTTGTTGCTGTAGGATTCATACCTTACTCCACTTGAAGTACGAATCGGAAAAATCGGTAATTGCTTTACCATATCATAAAGTCCATTACTTTTAATTTCTTGCTGAGTAGAAAAATTAAGCAAATATGAATATAATACTTTTCTGAATTTTTCATCATTAATAAGTTCTTCAGAGACCTTTTTAATACAAGATAAATTTTCTCGAATGCTGCTTGTACGGCATCCAATAGCTTTAAGTAACGGAATATATTGTGTTTTCTTATAAGTATCGATGATCACTGCGGTAGAGCTATTTTTTGTATCTGTATTTTTATAAATATAAGATATTACTTCAGGCACAATTATACAGTTTTTGCTTTTAATCGAAACAAACTCGTTAGTATTAAGAACCGGCAATATATTTGCTTTCTTTAACCTATCTGTCCAATTAAATCTATTTAAGTAAGTATCTGAAAAATTACTATATGAAAAATTATCATTTTGCGATGTAAACTTGACATACCTAAATACATCAATTCTTTCACTTTCTTTTTTGTATTCCATTAGTTCAAAAATTGCTTTATAGATAGCATCTCTTACATATTCATTCCAACGACATTCAATAACATTATCTCTTGAAGTTGTTAACTCAAACGGAGCGTCAATTATCAAAGGCACATTACATTCAACAACCGTTGGCAAGCCAACATAGAGAGAATATTTCTCGGCCTTATAATTTTTAGGAATATAACAGCATATTCTTTGTTCTGAACTAACTACTCGCTGGTTAACTGAGCGTTCTTCTATTGCATTTTCATCAGTTATCTCAAAATTGTAGATAAACTTTTCAAAATGGTATGTTTTATCACCAATAGATACTGTTCGCTCTGTCTTTGTGTCGGTTATACAGACTTTTTTTCCACAACAAATAGTAATTTCCTTTAGATTTCTTAGGCATAAGCAAAGTTCTAAAATCTTATCTTCTTTAATGCTGCGACTAATATCAGATTTCATATTGAATATGAGTTTGGTACCTTTTATCTGTTCATTTTGTAGGGTATCGCATTTATTTGGAATAGTTGGTGTATTGTCATTAAGAATGAAATGAAAATTATTGCTGTGTATTTCAACTGATTTAGCAACACCAAATATTGATTTAAATCCAACGCCCTTTTCACCAATAGTATTTTCATTTTCACCTAATAACCGCTTTTTGGTTGATTCACCAATAGCAGTAATAGCACGAACATTCTGTTTTGTAAATCCAAGTTCGTTATATGATACAGTAATTCTATTCCCAATTATTCTTAAATCAAACGTAGGAATCTCACCTTCTGGATATCTACAATCATCTGCATTTTGCAAAAGTTCGTTCAAAAATCTATTTTTATCTGTACCCGCTTGGTTAATAATACGAATGTAATTGTTATAAATTTTATTATGGTTATCGAACGCATTTTTAAGGCTTACTCTTACATCACGCAACAAGTTAAGGTATTCAATATCATCCATATTCTCATCAGCATTATCCAATTTGTTAGACCCTTCTCTTATTACCAATGATGCAGCAAACACTTTATTTGGATCATACTTTCTTGTTAAAACCTCAAATGAACCTATAGGAGAACCTTTGGCAACAATAATCCCATCTCTACCTGCAATTGCAAATTCTTGTTTAACACCTTCTAATGCAAAAAACTTAAAATCTGTTTTTTCTAAGTATTTTTCAAAAACAGGGTCTAAATCAGCAGATGAAGTGAGCTCTCGAATTTCGTTTTCAAAACTTTTATCCATAATAGAAACATTTGAAAATTCAATCTGCGGAAAAACATCATTTTTAATACAATGCGTACCATAGTCATTTATTGCAGTGTATATTGGTCTATGTCTGTTAATAACAAGCAACTGATTTTTAGTTAATTTTAAAGGGCAACACTTTTTAATTATTTCTTCATATTCTGATTTATTACCAATATCATCAAGAATTTTTGCTATAATTGAAAAATTAGTTTCATCTTTCAACCCTTTTTCTAATAGTAAAGCAAACGCATTTGAAATAACTCTCACATTATACCATTTCATATCTGTAGGATGATTTGGTATAAAAAGTTTTGCTTTTTCTCCTAACAATTCAAATGCTTTAATTGGATTTTTTAATTTTTCTGCTTTAGAAAAAGCAACTATATTATCTGCATTCTCATAAATGTTGTCGGTTGTATAGAATACTTTTTCTTTACAAATTTCATCTCCATTTAGTTCTTCTTTTAACAAGCACTGTACCTTTTCGTTTGTTTTATCAAAGAAGAATTTATGCTGATTAGGTATGTAGGTAACAATGTCTTGCTTAACCTCTGATGATAGGTGAACATAAACTTTCTTTAAAAACTTTGCTAAACAGTCAATAGTAAAGGTAAACCATTCATTCTCGTTTTGTGAATCTACAAACTGTCGTGAACCATCAAGTTTAAATGGTACATGAAGAGCAATAGGTACTGTCATTTGAATTTGCGTTGGGAGGAACGAATACATACGTCCGTTGTAATCTTTTGATTTTTCAAATGAAACCGGGAACAGTGCTATGAGATTGTGTTTTCTTTTCAAAAATGCAACATCGTCACCATATCTTGACTTACACTCTTTTTTACCATAGGTTATAGGCTGAGTATATCGTTTGCATTCAACAATGCTATTATATTCCTCATCTGTTCCATTTTTATGATCCTTCATATCAACAGAAACTAATATATTATTCTCAAATGCAATATCACCAATTATTTCCGGTTCTTTTCTTTCTACATCAAATTCAATGTATCTAAATTCATCAAAATACATTTTTAGATGTGTCAGTTTATTTAAGAATAGTATAGGATTTTGGTTAAGAACAGCATCACATTTGATATATTGTTTAACCATTTTTCTATATGTTTCTTTTACTGTAAAAGCATCTATTGTAAGTGTTAGCCTTGTACCTTTTACAGGCTTGTAGTTCTCGTACTTTGGTATGGGCACCATGAAATTATCTTTATATAATTCAAAAGAAAAGTAACCACTTTCAATATGTACCTTATCTGCAATACCAAAAACAGATTTGAAGCCAATTCCTTTTTCACCAATTTCAATCTTATCAGGTGATATATTTTTCATCTTCTCAGCAATTCCTGTTATGCCAACTACATTCTGTGGACTAAATCCTTTTTCGTTATATGTAAAAATGATTTCTCCGGGATCTGTATTATATTTAAACTGAATCTCTAATTGACAATCTGCAGGATTTTCATATTCACAGTCATCAACGTTTTGAATTAACTCATAAATGAATCTCTGACTGTTGGAATAAATGCCATCTTCGCCAACAGACAGCAAGGATCTTAGTGTTGAAATAAATCCATCACCCATTAATTTCATATCTTCAAGGCTTGCCGTTCTGAATTTTCGCAAAAGTTCAATGAATTCTATATGTTCTTCAATTGTATGTAAATCTTCTGATGTACAAGTCATTAATGAGCTTCTAATAGATTTTTTCTGATTATTGCTTAGGTCACCAATATCAACATTTGCAAATTGATTATATAATTCTTTTATATTCATAAAATAATTCACCTCGCACATAAAATACATTCATTAACTCTCTATATGTATGATGCCTTTCGTAATTAGTGTTACATGAATGTCTGCTTTTGCCTTGCTTTTCTCAATTTCTGCAACTTTACTTTCATACTTTTCGGTAGCATTTTCAAGTTCAACTTTACGCATTCTTGCAATATTGCTATCGTGGATATTTTTTATTTGATCTTCAAGAGACTTCTTTCTAATAATATAATTGTTTCGAATACTTTCAAGTTTATAATTTGCATATAATTCAACTGACTTTTTGTGTTTCTTACATTCCATTTGCCACTTATCAACCTGTATTTCCTCTAATCCATCCCAACTATCGGAAGAAATATTTTTCGAAACCTTTTCAGATACTGCCGTTTGTAGTAACTCAATAAGCTCTTCACTAACAGTTTTATTTTTACAAATAGTTACTAATTTGAATCTTGAATTAAATCCGATATAATTCCAAGCATATATGACAAAAGGATACTCACCCGGAACAATAACATCTGATTTTGCTTTGAGATTGATATATGAAACCTCATTTGTTGCATAATACATTGCTGCTTGCTTCACCAAAGGATGAACAGTAGTAATAAAAAATGCTTCACTGTTCTCACGCGCTGCTTCCGGTTCAAATGTTATTTTATGAAATTGAGATGAGCCTTTTAAATATGCTTCCCAAGTTCTCTTTGCAGATGATTTAATTCTTGACAGCTTATTAAAATCTTGGCGTAATGTAGCACGGTCAGAAGCAGACAGTCTCAATGTTTTTATTTCCGATTCGCCTACAATCCTGTTAATACTTCCTAGTCTATCGTTTAGATATCTTTCTACAAGATATTGTAAACTTCTGGGTGTAAGCCAAGGACTTTCAGCTGTTTGAATTTCTTTAGTCATTGTATAATTTGATAAATCAAACCCAAATAAGCTCTTTTCTTCGTCTTCAAGTCTATTTAGCTCTTGAATTCTTCTAATCTCATTGTCAGCCATCTGTTCAAGTTTAGATTTTCTTTCTTCATCGGTTAGTTTTGAATTTAAAGCTAATTTTTCTACTTCTGTACTAATTTCTCCTAAAATTGCTTCACATTCACCTATACTTCTTTCAAATACACCAATACGCAACAGACAACGTTCATAAATATCTGCATCAACTGTTCCCTTGGTAATCATATTGTAAATACTCACAACATCACTTTCTTGTCCTCTACGGTCAATACGACCTATTCTCTGTTCTATCCTCATAGGATTCCATGGTAAATCGTAATTAATCATAAGATTACAGAATTGATAATCCAATCCTTCGGAACCAACCTCTGTAAAAAGTAAAATATCTATTGCATTTTCATTATCTTTTGGCAGCTTAAATCTATCGTGATATATATTTCTTAATTCATCCTTTACACTACCATCAATTTGAAAAATACGTAGGTTTGTACCTTCAAGCTTTTTCTTTATGTAAGCAAGAGTATGCCTAAACGTACTGAAAAGTATAATCTTATTATTTTCCTCTAACTGTTTTTCTTGTATTATCTCCATAAGTTGATCAAATTTAGGATCTTCTTCCGGAAGATTATCTGCTAATTTCAAAACATTATTTGATAACTTTTTAAGTTCATCTAAAGACACGTTGTTAAGATTAATATTATCAATATCTATTTCAGGGTTATCAAGTATAGAAGAAAATCTTCTATCAATAATATCCCTTAAGTATGGTGCAAGTCCGAAAATACAACTTGCCGCCTGTCTTTTTATTGTGCTCATCATAAATGGAATAAACCTGACATTATGAAGAGCAGACAGTGCTAAAAATTCAAAATTCAATAATTCATCAAATAATTCTCGCTGCCTTTCAGTAAAATCTGTTTCTCGTGTATATGTATGACGCAAGCAAAAATCCTGTATATCTTTTCTGCGAGTTCTATTTATCATTCCATCAAAACTATGAATGGATTCAATATCGGTTATTAATTGCACTCTATCTTCTCTGGATATTTCATCCTGTGCCAAAGTGTTCAAAATATTTTGATATACGGGATTAGGTAATATTACATTTTTACCCCATTGAGTAGTTGTTATACCTTGTAATATTTCAATGGCATTTTCTTGCCATCCATCTGAAGCACCCCTAACAACATGTGATGCCTCAGAAATATACTTATTTGGTTCCGACATCAAATTAAAGGTTGCCTTATCCATAACAATATCAGGACGTAGAACATTTAAAAGCGTAAATAAATCGTCATCTCCGGTTTGTAACGGTGTGGCTGTAAGCATTACTACTGCGTCTGCATGGTCGCAGAAATATTTTGTACATTTATATGCGTAAGCCTTCTCTTTTTCCAAACTACCGTTGCGAATATGATGTGCTTCATCAACAATTACCAAGTCAAAATGAGGCGCTGGGTCTAAATCTATTAATCCAACAGTTGAGTGATTTTTTAAGTTATATCCTTCATATACTCTGTTATCCATAATTGAATATGGAATAATTACTTTGTTGTAACTTGAAGGCCAAGCCTCATCCCTGCTTGTATCTGAAATGATTTGTCTTAATATGCCACCTGTTAGTGGTGTAAAGTCCTCATCAAACTTCTTCATTTCGCTTTCCCATTTTCTTTCTGATACAAGAGGTTTTGGGCATATAATTACAATATTATCAAGTTCACTTCTCGCTTCTAATTCTTTTATAATAAGTCCTGCTTCTATGGTTTTACCAACACCAACACTATCAGCAATAAGAATGCGTGGTTCGTCTGCCTTAATCATCTTCAAAGCCGGTCTGAACTGATATGGTACAAAATCGATTCTTGCTGAATTAAGTGAATAAAGATTTCCAACTGACGGATTGTTTATTTCATAAGCAGATAAATAACTTGTAAAGGTATTAATATCTACCCAATTATATTTTACTTTCTCTAATACCGGAGCAATCTGTCCTGAATAAAATGTCCTTAATCCGCCTTCAACAAAAACCTCGTATTTAGTTAAATCACCGATTTTTTGTACAGAAAAAACCATGCCTTTTGTATCGGGATCACCCAACAAATATACAGTATCCTTTTCTTTTATATCAACATTTGATATTTCAATTTCAGTAGCAATATTGTCCTCATTTAAGTTCTTTCCTTGAGTTATTGCGACTATATTTTTATTTTGCAAACTCTCCTTAAACTCTTGCAACTGATTAATATCAACCTGCGGAGCTTCCATTTGTTCAAAAAATTTAATAATAACTTCTATATCATGAATGATTGCATCCTTCTCTGGCAAAGTTTCCCCACAATGAGCCCAGTTATTTCTTACAGATTGCATATCTCTTATATACTCACGCCCGCTTGTAGGCAAATATGCGAATTTACTTATATTATACCAATTCTTATCTGCAATTTGTAATAATACCGCTAAATCAAAATCAGATAGCTCTTTAAATCCTTTTTCTATTGCAATTTTTCTCTGACAATAACTTAATCTATCAAGGACACATTCATTCCACCAACCATCACACACTTTGCGAAGTTTCCCATCAAGCCAAGATACTAGCAAACCGGTAGACAGATGAAGATATTCATTCATTTTTCTTGCAATATATTGATCGTTCATAGAGCGTTACTACCTTTCTTTGATAATGATATTATACACAATACTTATAATACATTCAACCTATTGTTAAAATTATGTTTACAAGAATTTCAAGCATAAAAAAAGAGACCCGTGGCTCAAATGTTAAAAATATTAAATTAGCTATTGTTATTGATTATCCTTATTTTTTCGTGTAGATAGTGGCTGTAAATACGGAAGCCACAAAAAGCCGCCGCACCTAACAGGCACACGGCGACAACCATACAGATGATTTTCGTGTATTTCTTCATAGCGTTATCCTTTCTTATTCTGTTTTAGGGGCAAAAAATAACGCCCACATGTTCTGTGAGCGTTACTGTTGCAATATTGATTTCAGATACAAAATGCGGCATAGAGAGGAACAGTTTTTTTATTGTCCTCAAAGCCAAAGTTTTTGGCAGAGAGCTTGATTGCATAAGCGGGCTTGTAGGTGTCCATATAGACCTTCAAGCTCTTTGCTCTGGTGTTGTCGGCAGATTTGACCTCAATAGGAATAAGCTGACCGTCACGCTGAATGATAAAATCAATTTCAGCTCCACGCTCGGACTCCCAATAATAGGTGTGGTAGCCGTTAATGGAGAGCTGCACATTGACATAGTTTTCCGCCATACCGCCCTTGAAGTCGTTAATTTCCTCGACCATATAGAGAATGTCCTTGGCGGCTAAATCTTTCTTGGCACAAAGCAATCCTAAGTCGGACACATAAATCTTGAACGCAGCAATATCACGGTAGTTTTCAAGCGGCTTTTTGATTTGCTCCACCTTGTAGACTTGTGACACGATACCGAACAGGCAAAGCCATTCGATCGCATTTTCAAACTCAGAAGCCCGTCCGCCTTTCTTAATCAGCTTATATTGGAAACGGGTATTCTTCTTTGAGAGCTGAACGGTAATGTTATCGTAGGCAAGTCTGGTTTTCTTGATTTCGTTCAAGTTGTTATACTTGCTCATATCGTTGAGATAGCTTGCAAGTATCGTATCCTGCGTATGGCGGACAAGGATATAATCCTTTGTTTCGGCAAACTGCATTACACACTCCGGCATACCGCCGACCACAAGATACTGACGGTAAAGTTGCATTGCGGCGTCATGCAAAGCGGACGGCAGAGGTGTATCGGTTTGGAAGCACTTTTTAATCTGCTCTACCAAATCGTCCTCACCGAGAGCCAACATAAATTCCTCCATATCCATAGGATAAAGCGTTTTCATATCGACCTTTCCTACGGGAAAAGAGAATTTCGCTCTGTTGACCGCAACGCCGAGCAAGCTGCCTGCGACGATGATATGATAATCCGGAGCGTTCTCGCAAAAATATTTGAGCGAAGTCAACGCCCTTTCGCAGAGCTGTACCTCATCAAAAACTATCAGAGTTTTTTCCGTTACGATGGTCTGACCTGCGATATGAGATAAAATCGGTATGAGATAATCGGGGCTGATGTTTTCCTCAAAGGTTTCGTTCAGCTTTGGATTGGTTTCAAAGTTGAAGTATGCCACATTTTCATAGTGAGTACGCCCGAACTCCAGAATGGAATAGGTCTTTCCGACCTGTCTTGCGCCCTGTAAAATAAGGGGCTTGCGGTGTTCGCTATCTTTCCACGCTTCCAAGAAGCCCATAATCTTTCTATACATAAGCAGTCCTCCTTAAAGGTACTGACCATAGTATAGCAGATATTCGTGTAATAATCAATGAGATTTCCTTTAATTTTCACACTAATCAACACGATTATTTTTGCTAACCTCTCACGATACGACATGAACACCGCAATTTCTGCATTTTATCCCTCTCCAAACTTAGTCGTCATCAGCTTGTAAAGCTCGGTATTGCAGGGGAACTTGTTGACAAACGGCACAAGAGAACTGCCGACCTTGAGAAGCCCCTGTCCTGCACCGACATTCGTGATATAGCTGATCTGAAGGTCGGAGATATTAAGGAGCTTGGTTGAGCATGAAGCTTGCGAAGTCCACCGTTTTTGTCACCCATTCTTGCAACACGAAAATGGGTTTACAAGAATTTTAGGCATAAAAAAAGAGCCCAATGGCTCAAATGTTTAAAATATCAAATAAGTAATTGTTATTTATTATTTCTAATTCTGCGATATTTCCTTACTTTTTAAGATTTACAAGAAGGTATCGTTTTATTCACTCCATGCTGTGGAGGGAAGTCGATCACTTGCTCTTTTAATGAAACCTTTTTTGAAATTTTGTCGATGAACGGAATTTTTACATGCAAGCCTGTTGACCAAGTTACATGATATGTTCCGAGTCTTTCAATTACATATGCGTGTGCCTGCGGAACTACCTTGACATTGCTTACAATTACTATAAGCAAGATTAAAAGGATAATTCCTAAAATAATAAGTCCTAACATTATTTACCTCTCATTCTGTTACGGGTTCTACAATGAGCTTTACGCCCTCGATTGCAAGAACCTTAACTTTTGTTCCTTTTAAAAGCGGTGCTTTGTCAGACTTTACAGTCCATGTTTCCGCACCGACCTTTGCCTGTGCTGTTTCGTCAATATCGGTTAAATCTGTGAGCATAAACCCGACTTGACCGATGTGGCGGTCTGCGTTTGTTCCGGTTGTTTTGTTACGCCTTTTAAAGCGTTTTACAAGCGGTCGTGTCACAATCAGCGAAACAAGTGACACAACAAGGAACACCGCCGACTGGATTGTAATATCGCTTGTAAATATTGTAGTTACTGCGGCACAAACCGAGCCGAGAACGAACCATATTGATACAAGCTGTGTTGTAAAGGCTTCGCAAAGCAACATAAATACTGCAAAGCCTATCCACACTATCGGCATATATTGCTCCATAGGGCAGTCACCCTCCTTTTCGCATAATTTTAACACAATATTATATATTAGTCAAACTATTTTGTTGCTGTTTTAAAAGCTTAATAATTGTTCGTTGTCTTTGCAGTGCTGTCATATATTATGTTTTGAATTAAGGTTGTATTCTATTCGGAATATGAGATTGTAACATAGATTAAGCTGTAAAAGATTAAGGAGGCTCTTTCGAGCCTCCTTACCGCAAATGTTCTACCAAATCAAAAGCTATATTTAGTTAAAAGCAACTTTTGATAGTGTTTAACAAATCGTATTACTTTTTTGACTTTGATTTTGTTTTTGTAACTTCATCAAGTCCGATGAAGTACATACCTTTTCTCTTTGTTTTTTCAAGATGGATTTTTTCCAAATCAACAATCAAATCCGTATAGGAATTATTTTCAGGTTCGATAAAACAGAATATTCTGAATTTTCCGAAAGTTACGGTTTTGTCAGCTTTATGTGAAGAACCGGAATACGCAAGAATATCAGTTTCACGATTTTGTACTGCTACAAAAAGAACCTGCTCATCTGTCTTTTTATCCCGTATTTTACAAGCTCTGATAAATGTATATTCGTCCGGACAACGAGTGTCAGAAAAATCAATATGTTCATATACAGTATATTCAGCATTTCTGTTTATCATGGAAATTTTATTGTTTCGCTTTGTATAAACTGCAGGAAATACTAAATTAGTTCCTTTGTCAAGCATGAGAACAAAATTACTACTTGGCAAATCCATTAAAGCATCATAAACAAAATGTTTAATTCTATTCAGCCTTTTATTTGTAAAAGATGTTTCCAAGTCAACAGAATCAAAATTTCGATTATCCAATATATACGAAACAAGCAATTTTGTTAATTGCAAGAGAAGCAATAATATTAGAAAAACTATGCCAAACGGATTACCTTGTGAATAAAAATAAGCTATAGTGTAATTCAATATCATTCACCTATCATTAAGTAATTTTAATAAAAAGTAGGGTTCTTACACTGACAAGCATATTGATTGCCAACCGGACGTCCACATGCCCTGCATTGTGTTTGTCGTTTAGGAAGGTTAGCCACCGGATGCTTTTTTGGGGTCAAAGGAGGCTCTTTCGAGCCTCCTTACAGCAGTTGTTCTATCCTATTTTATTGTAGAGTTTGTTACTGTCAATATGCAAATATCAAAACTGCCGATGCGAGAAAAAGTGCAAAGGTAATCGGTTGAATTTTTATGTATTTCTCCACTTTTTTAATTCGCTCATCAGAAAATTGATTTGAGTTTGCAACATTTTTGTAATCTCGATAAGACATTACAAACATAAAGATTGAAGCAATTATAAATGCAGTATAAAACACATATAAATAACTCTCCAAAAGCGAACCAAAATATTTTGTAATCAAAGAAAATGAAAAGCAAGCTGTCTGGAAAATCGGAGCTAAAATACTTCCTTGAATTATTCCGTCACATTTATCCTCAGGCTTATTATCCTCTTCATTCGGCAGAAAATAATCATCTGCAAGGCTTGAATTAATATGAACCCTCTTACGGTAGAGTTTTAATAAAGCTGCAATCAACAGCAATAAAAACATTGCTAAATTACTGTAAATATAGATTGAAAATTCAATACCGTGAAAGACATAAACTAAATCTCCGTCGCTATACATAGTTAAAGCATAAAAATAAGCATTAACTATAACTACCCAAGCATATATTCTTTTAGCCTTTTTGAAAAGTATGTATATTGTTGCAAAGTGCATTGCAAACAGCAAAAGCAACAAAGATATAAACACAATCAAATCATACGGATTATGTGTTTTAAAAAAATTCATAAAAGGATAAAAATTCAAATACAACGCAGTTGTAGGAAACATTGTTAAATCCGAAGTAATTATGCAATAACCAATGTTCACAAACAACAATAATATAAATAAGCTTTGTAATCCTACTACAACTGAATAATAAATTTTCTTTGCTTTCATTTTAATACAATCCATTCTCTTTGTTACTAGAAATATAATCATTTTTTTGGTGGGAAATAATTTCTGAACCTACCCATGAAGCTACCACTGTGACACCTGTAACCGCTAATGCCACCCAACCGGGCGGAGAAGATACCGCAGCTACAGTTAATAACATTGTTCCTGCAAAGTTGGTTACTTCCAAAGCAGTTAAATTTTTTGCTTGTTCGGTAGTTAATCTTGGATCATTATAGTATGAATAGATATTATACGCTGTCATCGGCAAAGTAGTGACCGCAGCATACGGTAATGCTTGTGAATAACCACTTGTAAACGCACCACCAAAAGTTGATGCACCAGAATAAATCGTGACAAATCCGTCAGATACAGTCGGCAAAGTAGCATCTCCATATAAACGTGAACCATCAATATTTACTTTAACAATTCGATGTTCAGGAGATGTATTATATACTCTATTTAACCAATCTATTTTTTCATTCATTTCATGAATGTACGAAGGGTCACAATATCCGCAATTTGGCACATAATACGATTTATGCTTACTACAACTTGTACCAGTACAGTCACTATTCATTATAGGATTATTTCTGCAATAAGCAAAAGTATTAGCATCTAAAATGCTTCCGCCTGACTGGAAATAACCGTCGGCATTGATAAAACGGTGGGTTATTGTGTCATAGTAACGGCTCATCAGGTAGTAAAGACCTGTTTCTGTGTCCTGATAATAGCCTCTGTATCGGAATGGATTCAAATTACCGATATGGTTCGGGTTTGTGATTGCATTTCCGTTATTATCGGTTATAGAAATCACATTACCCCAAGCGTCATATTCATAATGTGCTTTGAGTTCGCCTGCTCCGTTGTAAATTCCGACAATATCGCCACGGGAATTGTGGGTGTAGTAGTATGAATACTCGGTACCGCCGTCAGTCAGAGTATATCTGACATTATACAAAATTCCGTTTGCATCGTATGAATAATAGAACTTTGCGTCGCCACGGGTTTCATACAATAGCTGACCATTGAGGTACGCATATGTGTATTTTACTCCATTTACGGTTTTAGTTGTACGAACACTGTCACTGTCATAGCCATAGCTTATGCTTGTATCACCGTTTGTGAGTGTTGCAAGCTGTCTGCCGTTTTTCCACGTCATTGACATTCCGTCACGGTATGTAAGCGGATTACCGATTTCATCATAGGTTATGCTCTGTCCGTTATATGATGTGAGAACATCTCCCCAATTTGAATTGTTGTATTCATACGCATTGCTTGTTGTACCGTTTGAATCGGTAACAGTTTCGGATATAAGGTTACCGCCGGCATCGTAAGTATAGTTATAAACTTTGCCGTTCAGCTTATCATTTACGCTAACAAGCTGATTCATCATATCGTAACCGTAATGATACTGTAAAACTCCGTCTTTGGTAACATCTGTAATATTACTATGTGCATCATACTTATATTCATACTTTTCACCGTTGATAGTTTCGGATTTCAACTTTTATCGTAGTAATAACCACGATAGCTGAACAGGCAGAATGTAGAAAAGTCAAAATAATATAGACACACAAAAAATAATGTAATTATTATAATGTTTTTATCATTTTTTCAATAGAGTTTTTTACAAGCTTTTTATCAAGATTTGTTTGAATTAATAAGGAAAGATTTTTAGCAATAAAAATATCATTAGCGTATTTTTTTAAATCTTTTAATGTGATCTTTTCATATTTTTCTTTTCTTTTTATTGGCTCAGATATTACTGATGGATATAATACAAAATCACATAAAACATAATTGCTATTAAGCTCGTTAGAGTTGTCTAAATCAAATAATTGATTTTTTGTAAAAAAGTTGATGGATGTCAAATAATCATTTGTTGAAATTTCTTTTCTAAAATCTACAAGCGATTTAAAGAAATGGTGCAGACTTTCAATAAAGTCAGAATTATTTACACTGAAAGAAATTGACAGTCGGCGAAATCCACAATAGCATGTTAAATTAGTATAGATATCATCTGTAAAATTATAATTTTCTCTTAAAATCATTGACAGCAGACTTCCGCAACCTTCACCAAGTATACTTGAAAGAAGTCTTACAGTTTCATAGTTATAATCTTTATTAATATCAAAAAAGATTGTTATATCACTAATATCTGTATCATTAGAGATTAGTGAATACCTGTTACTGATATTTCTTTTTTCAAAATGCAGTGGATAACAGATAATTGTTTCGGCGAGTTTTCCAGAAGAATTAATTTGGGAAAGAATATTTTGAACTGTCAAAAAATCCTCGTCCGAATAATTACCAGTGATAGCTACACAAGAATTGTTGCTGCAAAAATATTTATCTTTCCAAGAGTTAATATCTTTTAAAGATATTGATTGTACAGATTCAATCGTACCCATAATAGTTTTTTCGTATTTGGTATCTTTAAAGTAGTAACTATCAATCCAATTATCAAATGTTTGATAATCATTTTCAATTTGCTTGTAAACAACTTCTTTTTCAATTTTAACTATATCATCAGTCCAGTCAAATTTATTTAGGCATTTTGTGATAAGTTTAAATGCTTTAATAAATGAGTCGGGTGTTACGGTGATTGAAAAGCTAACATAATCGTGAAATGTTTTTGCTGCAATTTCTGCTCCCATGCACTGCATTTCATAATACAATTGTTTCTGAGGCAAATTATCCCATTGCCTAAAAAACAAATGCTCAATCAGATGCGTAATTCCGTTATTGATTTGATCTTCATATAATGAACCAACTTTGAAATTAACGCTGATAGTAACACTATGAACATTATCAAGTTTCTGTGATATAAAAGTTATTCCGTTTTTTAATTTAACTAATTTCTTTTCCATATTTTAACCAAAAGCCTTACTGGCACTATCCCAAAGCAATGCAATAGTAGGTACAAGTGCAACATCATCCGCAACTCCAGCACCGGTAACATCATTACCTACTAAATATATAACTGCAACCGCACAAGCTAAACATATACCAAAATTACCCATGCGCTCTTCAAATGGTGTTTCAGTTAAATGTTTTACTCCGTTGCCTTTAGGAACCCTACTATGTTCCTCGCCGTTGGGATGAGCAACATTACGTTCGCGATCGCCGGATTTTTGCCTGTTTTCTGACCCTTTTTTAGAGTCTTTTCTTGTTGTCCAGTTACTATCTCCTTTTGTATTTTTATTATTTTTAGAAGATTCAACATAATACTTGTTAGATTCAACATAATACTTGTTCCCAGAATTTGAACCGTTAGATTTGCAACTATTACAAAAACCCGGTACACCCGGAACTGCTGTTTTTATAACCCAATATTTACCGATATATGTTCCCGCACTCGTATATTGAAGTTCATAACATAAGCCCGTTGGATCTGCAAACATAATCGGATTATTACCACAATATGCAAAAGTATTTCCGTAAAGAATAGATGTACCTGACTGGAAATAACCGTCAGCATTAATAAATCTGTGAGTAACAGGGTCGTAATAACGGCTCATTAGATAGTAGAAACCTGATTCTGTATCGTAGTAATAACCTCTGTAACGGAACGGATTCAAGTTACCGATATGATTCGGGCTTGTGATTGCATTTCCGTTATTATCGGTTATAGAAATCACATTGCCCCAAGCGTCATACTCATAGTGTGCTTTGAGTTCGCCTGCACCGTTGTAAATTCCGACAATATCGCCACGGGAATTGTGGGTGTAGTAGTATGAATACTCGGTACCGCCGTCAGTCAGAGTATATCTGACATTATACAAAATTCCGTTTGCATCGTATGAATAATAGAACTTTGCATCGCCACGGGTTTCATACATAAGCTGTCCGTTAAGATAAGCATATGTGTATTTTACTCCGTTTACGGTTTTAGTTGTACGAACACTACCGCTGTCATAGCCATAGCTTATGCTTGTATCACCATTTGTGAGTGTTGCAAGCTGTCTGCCGTTTTTCCATGTCATTGACATTCCGTCACGGTATGTAAGCGGATTACCGATTTCATCATAGGTTATGTTCTGACCGTTATATGATGTAAGAACATCTCCCCAATTTGAATTGTTATATTCATAAGCATTGCTTGTTGTACCGTTTGAATCGGTAACGGTTTCAGATATAAGGTTACCGCCTGCATCATAAGTATAGTTATAAACTTTACCGTTCAGCTTATCATCTACACTAACAAGCTGATTCATCATATCGTAACCGTAATGATACTGTAAAACTCCGTCTTTGGTAACATCAGTAATATTACTGCGAGCATCATACTTTTTGTGTCAAAGGAGGCTCTTTCGAGCCTCCTTTCAGCAAATGTTCTACCCTATCTTGTTATAGAAACCATCTTAGTAAGTTAATTGATGTTATATATTTTTGCATAATATGCCTTAACTAAAGCGTCTATTATATTAATGATTAAGCAGACAGCACCAATATATTCAGTTAGTGCAATCAAATCATTAAATATCACAGAACTTATAACACCATTTTGACCTAAGAGGCTAATAACAGGTTTTATAGCGATGGTAAGAGCAACTGCTATCATTCCTGCAGGGAACGGTTTTCCATTGTAAACTATTTCCTCGATTTTCGGCAACTTTTTCTCAAACAAATACTTTACATAGATAAAATAACAAAGAACATATATTGCAATCTTAAATATAACATATATCACATTAAATGCCGTAATCTTAAACTCAATAAAACATGAAAGTAAAAGCATGGTAATTGAAACATAAAAGAATGTTACTCCCCTGTTTAGTATCACACTCCATTTAGTTTTATAGTGATAGATAAATACGGTTACAATTGACATAATGCAAGACAAAATTCCTGCAGCAATAAGAAATGGTACTACACGATCATCAAAAACCGAAAAACCTTCAAATGGGTTAACTTGCATCATAAATATCTGAAAGGTTATAATTAATACCATTAAAAAGTTGTATGCAAAATAGCTTAACATTTTAAATATTAAGTCAGAAATTCGCATTGATAAATATCTGAGATTCACAAATGTTTTAATTTTGCTATAGCTATATGCTTTAATATCAATATTCATAATCATCTATGCTACCTTTTAATACCAAGATTTTATATGTTCTCTTCCTGTTTTTCCGTTCCACTCAATTCCATCAACTAGTACGGAAACTCTTTCGAGCCTCCTTACCGCAAATGTTCTACCCTATTCCGACTGATACTTTGTCTGAATATAACTTAATATAGTTTTTAACAAATTATATTACTTTTTTGACTTTTGATCTGTTTTTGTAACTTCATCCAAACCTATAAAGTACATACCTTTTCTTTTTGTTTTTTCAAGATGGATTTTTTCCGAATCAACAAGCAAGTCCGTATAGGAATTATTTTCAGGTTCGATAAAACAGAATATTCTGAATTTACCGAAAGTTACGGTTTTGTTGGCTTTATGTGCAGAATCGGAATATGCGAGAATATTCATTTCTCTATTCGGAACTGCTACAAAAAGAACCTGCTCACCTGTCTTTTTATCCCGCAATTTACAAGCTCTGATAAAAGTGTATTCGTTTGAATAATTACTCTCAGAAAAATCAATATGTTCAAATACAGTATATTCGGCATTTCTGTTTATCATAGAAATTTTATTGTTTTTCTTTGTGTAAACGGCAGGTATAATTATTTTTGATTTCTTATCTAAAGAAACAACAAATACATTGCTACAACCCACCATAAACTGAAATAACACCGAATGTTCGTTCACTCTTCGATTATTTTTAGAAAATAGAACTTCGTCACTAATATCAGCAAAATATTTAAATCTGTATTTGTGCCGATCAATATATTTATATAACATACAAATCATCAAAACAATAGGTGAACAAGCAAGTATGATTATGTAAATAGACGAATCTCTTGTTTCGGCTGGACTAATAATTTTATTACTGTTTCTCTCAATCAATGTCACAATAAACATGATTACATAAAAAACACCAACAACTATAAAAGTTATTACCGCATATTTTTTATTATTTTTCATATTTTTACTCCTGATCAATAATAAGACGGACTGCTGCATTGCCAATACTTATTTCCTATTGGGCGACCACAAGACCTACACTGTGTCTGTTTTTTAGGAAGTGGTTTAGGAACAGGTTTTGGTTTTGAAGGAGCATACACTTTTGGCTTAAAACTACGAGAATTATTCACCACATTTTCAATTGAAGTTGACCAACGATTAACTCTTTGATTTGAGTTATTAACATTGTAATTGTAATGATTTCCACTGGATGTTTTAAAGACATTTGATATACTAGCAAAGAACATAGTACTGAGACCATCTACCGCAGAGTGTTGAACAGCTAAATTAAAATCTTCCCCTTGTCTTGAGTATTTCATTAAAGATCCAGTAAAACTAATACCGCCCTTTATTAAAACACCTGCTACAGCTCCAACGCCCAAAACATCTACTGCACCAAGCATAGCACCCGTTCCAGCACTTACAAAAACTGAGCCCCAATCAACTTCATCAATACTTTTACCAGATATAATTTGGCCAAAAAACTCAGTAGCCCCCCAATAAGAGCTCCAAAGATTATAGACGAACCTGTAGGATCAGAAGAATAAATAGGATTATTAGAGCGCAATATGTAAAAGTATTTCCGTCAAGAATAGATGTACCAGCCTGAAAATAACCATCGGCATTGATAAAACGGTGAGTTACGGCATCATAGTAACGGCTCATCAGGTAGTAAAGACCTGTTTCTGTGTCCTGATAATAGCCTCTGTATCGGAATGGATTCAAATTACCGATATGGTTCGGGTTTGTGATTGCATTTCCGTTATTATCGGTTATAGAAATCACATTACCCCAAGCGTCATATTCATAATGTGCTTTGAGTTCGCCTGCTCCGTTGTAAATTCCGACAATATCGCCACGGGAATTGTGGGTGTAGTAGTATGAAT
>ERZ812616.760-NODE-760-length-42740-cov-5.039756_pt1 | contig 42740 bp, 40 predicted proteins | sample MGYA00376249_ERZ812616 | MGnify/ENA primary metagenome ERZ812616 (study PRJEB26924, sample SAMEA4378265) | human gut metagenome | biome: human gut; feature: human-associated habitat; material: faeces | place: China | collected 2013 ...
CCATTTCCTCCCTCGGCTGGTTATTGACTTTTTGCACAGACCTGGGATTCGTAAATTTTCATTATGTTGTTTGTTGAAGGTTTATGAAAAAAATAATGCTGTGGATTATGTTTTGATAAATTTTACTGTATTGGGAAAATTTTATGTAATTAGTGTTTTAATGGTAGGAGGTTCTGCGATGAAAATAAGGAATTGGGGAATTGGTATTTGTTTGAGTTTGTATGGGACTTTTTGTCTGGGGGGATGTTCTGGGAGTTCGCCGCAGCCGGTGTCGCGGACGGTTACCGTGTTTGATACGGTGGTGACGATTACGGTTTATGATAAGGATTCAGAGGATGTTCTGGATGCTTGTGTGGCGAAATGTGAGGATTATAATGCGCGGTTTAGCCGGACTTCGGAAGGAAGCGAGATTTATGAGCTGAACCATGCAAACGGGGAGCCTGTGACACTTTCGGGTGATACGGTGGATTTGATTCAGAAAGGCGTGGAATACAGCCGTCTGGCAGATGGAAAGTTTGATATTACGATCGCTCCACTTAGTGACTTGTGGGATTTTAAGAATAATACGGGGACCGTTCCTGATGATACGGCGATTCAGGAAGCGAAAAGTCATATCGGATATGAGAATGTGAGGGTTGATGGAAATACGGTTCAGCTTCTGGATCCGGAGGCGGCTATTGATCTTGGCGGAATTGCAAAGGGATATATTGCGGATCAGCTGAAAGCATATCTGAAAGAGCAGAATGTATCCCATGCGCTGATCAATCTGGGCGGAAATGTGCTGGCTCTTGGCGGCAAACCGGATGGCTCGGATTATAATATCGGGATTCAAAAGCCGTTTGCACAGAATGGAGAAGCGATCACCAGTGTAAAGATCAAGGATCAATCTGTAGTTTCTTCCGGGATTTATGAGCGGTATTTTAAGGTAGGCGACAAGATTTATCACCATATCTTAGATCCGAAAACTGGGTATCCTTATAAAAATAATCTGCTTGGGGTGAGTATTGTCTGTGACTCTTCTACGGAAGCGGACGCACTTAGTACAACCTGCTTTGCGATGGGGTTAGATGATGGATTGAAATATATCGAAGGAATCAAGGGGGCAGAGGCACTCTTTATCACGGATGATTATGAGATTCATTACTCCAGCGGATTTCCAAAGTAAAAAAGTTGAATGATATAGGTTGTGAGACAAATCAGAAAAATAAATGGTACCAGATTCAGTTGTAAAAAAAATTTGAATCCGGTACCATTTATTTTTCTTATGCTTCCTGCTTCATTGTCTCTTCTCCCGGCAAAGCCCAGCGGATTTCGGCTTTGAAGAGGTCTGCTTCGGTTTCGATATGGAAGCTTCCACCCTGGAGACCTACGAAGCTTTTTACGATTGCAAGGCCAAGACCGGAGCCTTCGGTATTGCGGGACTCATCTCCGCGGACGAAGCGCTCTGTAATTTCTTCCGGATTGAAGGTGAGCTCGGTTGCGGAAATATTTTTCAGGCGGATAAATACATCTTTCTCCGTCTTTTCGATTTCCACATAAACTCTTGTTCCCGGAAGTGCATATTTTACAATGTTATTCAGAAGATTCTCAAAGATCCGGTAGGTCTTCTGACTGTCCAGACGAAGAATCACTTTTTCTTCCGGGAAAGTGGTTCTGAACTCCAGACCTTTTTCTTCGAACTTATCTTCCAGCTCAAATTTTACCTGTTTAAACAGATTGACGATATCCACGTTCATCAAATTCAGCTTTACATTCTGGCTGCTTGCTTTGCTGATCTCAAAGAGGTCTTCGATCAGGACTTTCAGACGCATAGATTTGCGTTCCAGAATATCAATATAATCCTTTCGCTTTTCCTCATCTTTCTCGTCTTTCAACAGATTCACATAGGTTATGATCGCAGTCAGCGGTGTTTTCAGATCATGTGATACGTTTGTGATCAGTTCTGTTTTCATACGCTGGCTTTTTACTTCTTCCTTTACCGCTTTCTTAAATCCGGTCTGGATCTTCTGGATTTCATTACGGAACGGACTGAACACACCAAGATCACCTTCAATCTCTACATCCAGATTTCCGTCTGCAATTTTATTGGTTGCCTCCAAAAGCAATGCATATTTTTTCCGGAGATCATTAAAATATTTTTGCAGGATCAGGAACAGGATTACAGAATATACGATCAGTCCTGCAATTCCGTAATACCAGAATGAACAGATCACCAGCAGTATTGCGAAATTGAACAGCACGATTTTCAAAATAATCTTATTGTTCTTTTCCTTGAAATTGAACTGATCCAGAGAATGATAAAATGCTTCGATCTTATCCTTGCACCAGTGGATACCGCCTCGGATTCCGTTTCCGAATCTTCTCCAGATCCAGATCAGCAGAACTCTTTTTTTCACATATTCCTTTACTCCAAGAAGCCGGATCTGGCGTACACAGCCGGATACCCAGTACATGACTGCAAAGAAAACAAACCAGACCAGAAAATCGATTGGCCACACATTTCCTTTCGCGTGCGTAATCAGTTCTCCAAGATAGCTGAAAATCAGGCTAATTCCAGTAATACCAGTTGCTATCGCAATTTCAAATGGTACATGGAAAATTTTTTCATCTCCTGTATACAGATCTTTCTTCATCGGAATCAGCCATGCCAGAAGTGCGACCAACAATATAAGGGTCAAGATTGTATAAACCGCCGCGTTTCCCACCATTGAAGTAATCGGATATACCCGCATAACATAAGCATTCAGCTTTGCTTCCGTCATCATGAAATAATAGGTCCTGTCTTTTGGTGAAATATTTTCAATCTCACTTTCATCTTCATATTCAAATATTTTTTCCGGCAGATTTGAGGTCAGAATCTTCAGAACAGCTTCCTGCTTGGTTACTTCCGTTCCCATCACCTGATTAATCTTGATTTCACCGTTTTTGTCAAACGAGATCTTAATCCCAAGAGCATAATCTGCAAGCTCGGTATCTTTCACTTTTTCCCAGGAATCTCTATTCGACCGGTATCCATCGATTACCTCTCCGTTTGCATCCTGCACCTGGTAATTCATATATGCAATCTGCCGGTTAAATTTCTCATCAAATTCCGGATAATAATCATCCAGAAACTTTACGTTATATTCGTTTCCGGATTCTTTGGAATACAATACATAGCAGTCCCGGATAAATGTCTTCATAAAGGACTCACTCGTCCGGTAGTTCTGTGTCAGACTGTCCTGCTCCTTTTTTGCATTCTTATAAAAAGTATTATAGTTTCCTAACACGATCACCGTCGCAAGTAAGATTACACCTAAAATCAGGACAATCCCTAGTTTATGCCTGTTTTTCGATTTTGTATCCAACGCCCCACACCACCTTTAAATATTTTGGTTCTTTCGGGCAGCTCTCAATTTTTTCACGGATATTCCGGATATGGACCATGATCGTATCGGTATTGATCGCTTTTTCATTCCATACACGCTCGTAAATTTCCTCTGCCGAAAAAACTCTTCCAGGACTCTTCATAAGGAGAAGCAGGATTTTGTACTCAATCGGTGTCAGGCGCACCGGCTCTCCGTCAACCGATACCTCCACCATTTCTTCATTCAGCTCCAGACCGCCTATCACATGGATATTCTGATTTTCTTCACGGTCTCTTAGCTTCTCTGCAAACATCCGGTATCTTCTGAGCTGTGAATTCACCCTCGCAAGAAGCTCCATCGGTGTAAATGGCTTCGTCACATAATCATCTGCCCCGATATTCAGTCCCATGATCTTATCCACTTCCTCTGATTTTGCTGACAGCATGATCACCGGAAAATCATATTTTTCCCGAAGCTTCATCGTCATACGGATTCCATCCATCCGCGGCATCATAATATCGACGATTGCAAGATGGATTTCCTCTTTCTCGATCACTTCCAGACCTTCAATCCCATCTGCCGCCTGAAATACTTCGTATCCCTGACTTTTCAGGTATATTTCCACACCTTCTCTGATTTCCTTGTCGTCTTCAACGACCAGTACATGATTCATTTCCATAACTGCTTTTCTCCTCTTTTTCTCATCCTTGACTATAGTCTATCTCCTAAAGCTAAAGAGAACCGGAATAGATTTCTAAAGAATTTCTAAAAAAACGAAAAAGCTTTTCAGCAAAGCACTGCTGCCTTGCCAAAAAGCCCATCACCATCAGATACTTATTTAATAACCATAATAGCTGATACCACCACCAACTACTACAATCAAAATAAAGAATACCACAAGTACATACGAAATAACCTGAAGAATCAAGGATGCTCTGCAGTAGTTACGCCGGTTCAGATTGCCACTATTACCAAACGCCCAGATAATATACAGAATCAGTCCCGCACATGGAATAATTCCGACAATCAGCGTTAAAAGCCATTCTCCGGTAGAAAGTGGAGATAGATCCATCTGCTTTGGCGGCATCTGATAATTGTTCTGGCTATTGTAATTGTTATTGTAGCCGCTTGCGTTAAATCCGGTATTATAACCGCTATTCTGATACTGGTTGTCAGAGTACCCATTGGTATAAGCTCCGCTCTGATTGGTTCCGTTATAATACGAATTTCCGTTGTAAGTATTATTTTCATAAGTTCCATCCGAAGTTCCGGAATGGCAAGCGCTTCCGCCCGGTGCTGACTGTCCGTAGCCGCTTCCGTTTTCTGACTTTGGCATTTCACCGTAAGTATATGCCGGATGACTTTTTTCTTCCTGCTTTAAATTATCGTCCGCTGCCTCTTTTGGCACGCTATTGTCATTCTTTGCCTGCGGCTCTGCTTCTGTATATCCTGCATTGGGATCGGTGTAAGAAGATGTACTCTTTTCCTCCCCTTCACTATTCTCAGTTGTCTGGTCATTTAAGTTATTATCCATATCCCAAAACCTCCTATGTATTCATTTTTTTCATCATAGCATACCAAAAAGCTGAAAACAATAGCTCTTTTTGTCAAATTACTGAATTCAAGGACCAGATTCTGAATATCAAATCTATTAGCCGGTTATTTGATCCGCAGCCTCTGACCGACATAAATCAGATTCGGATTTTGTAGTTTGTTCAACCTTGCGATTTCCTGATAAGATGTTCCGTATATCGCTGCAATTTTCGAAAGCGTATCCCCGGATTTGACGATATGATACTTGTTTTCTTCGGCATTGACTCTGCTTTGTACTTCTTCATACCGTTTTCCCAGAACCGTTTTCCGCACTTCCCCGTTGCCATATTTCCCGGCACGCACTTCCTTTGCCAGTGTCTCTGTACTGGCACCGGAAATATAGTCGATCATCCCCTGCACTTCTCCATATCTGGTTCCAAGCCGGCTTTTCCGTTCTTCCCCATTTCCAAATTCTCCACGCATCGTCCAAAAAACCAGATCCAGCGTAGTTCCTTCCTGGTTTTCTTCCTCTTCAGAAGGTTTCTCTGGAGTTGTCTGGTTTCCTTTTCCAGCATACCGGCTCCACGCCTGCCGGTCTCCGTAGAATTTATTCAAATCCAGATTGCCATTCCATCCGCTTAATCTTCCCGAAGAACTGTACTGCCGCATCACACAGGCATATGCACCCTCATTCCATGGATTTTCCTGGTACCCGATTGGCTCCATACTCGCGTACTGCGCTACCCACAGTCCATAGTTTCCGATATTCTGCAACCGGCTCATCATACTTTGCTGCACATAAACCACAGGATTGACGCTGGTCTTTGTTGAAATATAATTACACCAGGCTTTCACCCATTCCCGGTCATTCACACCAAATACCGGATTGGACCGCCCTTCCCAGTCTAGCACAAGCATTGCCTCCCCCACACGGCTCCCTGCATTCTTCAGAAAATATTCTGCCTCCGCCTGTATATTTCCACCAGACGCATAGTGATAAATGCCCAGGCATTTCCCTGCTGTTTTCGCCTGACGGTAGGCTCTTTCGTAATCCGGATTTACATAACCGGTTCCTTCTGTCGCCTTAATTACCACAAAATCACACGGGACAACCGCAAGATTGATCCCACTTTGCCAGTTGCTGATGTCAATTCCATTTAATGCCATACCACTTCTACTCCTACTCTTCTTTTCCTGCCTGCTTGATGATCTGATGGATGTAGGTACTCAGTCCTGCAACAACAATACCCTGCGTTACGGATGCGAAAACTGCGGTCAACACATCCTGTGCTCCTGCGAAATGTGCGGTAGATGTCACCCAGATCCCGCAGATGATAATGCCTGTCGCCCCAAGCGTGATCGGAATATATTTATCTTTGATAAATTCTGCTTGTTTAAGTGCAATTCCGAAAAAGTATAGAACTGCGGTCACAATAAGCAGTTCCGGTTTTACATAATCCATAAGTTGCTCCATTATCTGGATAGCCTGCCTTTCTTTTTTAGAACTTTAAGGAAGATTTTATATATAAACGATTCAATCAGATGTGATATTAGTATATGTGAGAAATAGGATTTGGTGTCAAAAGAAAGATTTGATATAAAATAATCGGATCGGCAGATTCTTCTTTGATTTGTATATGCAAAGGGAGAGGCGCTACGCCTCTCCCTGTAAATAAATTTCTTAGAATTTACCAGCTTTGTGAGCTTCCTCGATACTTACAGCAACAGCGACTGTCATTCCGACCATCGGGTTGTTACCTGCACCGATAAGACCCATCATTTCTACGTGAGCCGGTACAGATGAAGATCCTGCGAACTGTGCATCAGAGTGCATACGTCCGAGTGTATCTGTCATACCGTAAGAAGCCGGTCCTGCTGCCATGTTGTCCGGGTGAAGTGTACGTCCTGTACCACCACCTGAAGCAACTGAGAAGTATTTCTTTCCTGCTTCTACGCATTCTTTCTTGTATGTACCTGCAACCGGATGCTGGAAACGTGTCGGGTTTGTAGAGTTACCTGTGATAGAAACGTCAACGCCTTCTTTCCACATGATAGCCACACCTTCACGTACATCATTTGCACCGTAGCAGTTTACTTTAGAACGGAGTCCGTCAGAGTAAGCGATTCTCTGAACTTCTTTCAGTTCTCCTGTATAATAGTCATAGTCTGTCTGAACATATGTGAATCCGTTAATTCTTGAAATGATCTTTGCAGCATCTTTTCCAAGACCGTTCAGGATAACACGAAGAGGTTTCTGACGAACTTTGTTTGCTTTTTCAGCGATACCGATTGCACCTTCAGCAGCTGCGAATGATTCATGTCCTGCAAGGAAGCAGAAACAGTCTGTTGTTTCTTCAAGAAGCATCTTTCCAAGGTTACCATGTCCCAGACCTACTTTTCTCTGATCTGCTACAGATCCCGGAATACAGAAAGCCTGAAGTCCTTCTCCGATTGCTGCTGCAGCGTCTGCTGCTCTTGTACATCCTTTTTTGATTGCGATTGCTGCACCTGTGATGTAAGCCCAGCATGCGTTTTCAAAACAGATTGGCTGAATACCTTTGATCTGGTTGTATACATCCAGTCCGGCATCCTTTGTGATCTTTTCAGCTTCTTCGAGTGAAGCAATGCCATAGCTGTTTAAAACTTCATTGATTTTATCAATTCTTCTCTCATATGATTCAAATAAAGCCATTTAATTGTCCTCCTGAAAATATTGTTGCCTATATAACCCGTTAATTACTTATGTATGTAATTAGTTTTTACGCGGATCAATGATCTTAACGGCATCAGCTACACGTCCGTACTGTCCTTTAGCTTTTTCCCAAGCTTCGTTCGGAGTATCGCCTGCTTTGACAAAGTCTGTGAATTTTCCAAGACTTACGAACTGGTATCCGATGATTTCATCATGGTCATCAAGAGCGATTCCTGTTACATAACCTTCTGCCATTTCCAGGTAACGTGGTCCTTTTGCGAGAGTTCCGTACATTGTACCAACCTGTGAACGAAGTCCTTTACCAAGGTCTTCAAGTCCTGCACCGATCGGAAGTCCTTCTTCTGAGAATGCACTCTGAGTTCTTCCGTATACGATCTGTAAGAAAAGTTCTCTCATTGCTGTATTAATTGCATCACAGACAAGGTCTGTGTTAAGTGCTTCCAAAATAGTCTTTCCTGGAAGAATTTCTGAAGCCATAGCTGCGGAATGAGTCATTCCTGAACATCCGATAGTCTCCACAAGTGCTTCCTGAATAATACCATCTTTAACATTCAAAGTGAGCTTACATGCACCCTGCTGTGGAGCACACCAGCCGACACCATGTGTAAGACCGGAAATATCTTTGATTTCTTTAGCCTTTACCCATTTTGCTTCTTCCGGAATTGGAGCTGGTCCGTGGTTTGCACCCTGAGCTACCGGACACATCATTTCTACTTCATGTGAATAAATCATGTTAAAACTCCTTTCAAATACATCTGTTTTTCTTTTATAAGGCGTTTGTGATTGTTTTAACACCATATGTATTTATTTTCGCACAATTTTCGACATTCGTCAATTGTTACTTTGTACAAGATTCCAGAACTCACTGTCTGTTTTATATTCAATTATTTCTTTCATAGTAAACGGCGCTGTGATCCATCCACTCTCCGCAGAAGATTTTTTTCCATCTCCCGGGTAATGGTAAGTAATTCCGATCTCAATTCCATCCTTATCTACAAAGAATGCATCAAAGTACCGGTTCTCCAGGATTTCCCCATTTAAAATCTGTCGGAAATCATTTAATTTCACACTGCTTAACACCTCTGCCGATGGTGCTTCACCCTTCATCTTTTTCATCCAATCGTGCATAAATGCATCGCTTAGATCCACAATATCTGCCACTTCAAACTGCTTTGCGTCAGAAATACGGATGTTGCGGGTACGGAGGTCACAATACTGCGCAGAAGTATTTCCTGCATAATAAATATCATTGAATGCTACGCTGATAAAATCTTCTCCTGCATAAGAAACCTTGTACGTTACAAGACTTCCTAAAAACGGGTTCGATTCCTCCAACATTTTCTCTTTCATAGAATCACTCGGAGCCAGATATAAGGTATTGACCGTACTCATCGCACAGTCCTTCAGCATTTCATTGATCTTGTCAATATTTTCACCTTCCACACCTGTGATCTGCGGATATTTGACATCAAACTGCATCGGATATTCGCCTTTATTTCCATTGGAAAAATAAGTGTAATTTTCCTCCGTGATCGTATACGGCAGATTTTCTGCCTCGTAGCCTTCAATTGCCTCGATTCCCTGTGCTTCTTCAGAACTGCTGTCCTTATTATCCTCTTCATTTCCATTACTGCCAAAGATATCGTCAATTTCTCCGTCCTCATCCGGGTTATATTCAAAAATCTGTGACGAATCCTCCTGTTTTCCTTCACCACTCGCAAAATTGCTGATGATTTTTCCGAAAAGCAGTCCCAGGAATATCAGAAAAATAAGTACGGTAACTGCGATCCCGATAAAAAGTCCCGTATGTTTCTTTCCATTATAGGAAGATCTTACATTTGCCGGTGATATCATCAAATCCATCGGAACAAAACGGATCCCGTTCTTTTCCTGAACCGGTGCCAGATCCCGGAATCCCATATGGTGATAAGCTTCCGTACTCACAACCGATGCATTGACCGTCATACGCATCAGAGCAAACTGCATCGTACAGTATCTGCACATTTCACCAACAAGAGCCTTCGCAATCCCTTTTCTCCGCAAATCCGGGTGGACAAACAGAAGGGAAATATGTCCATCCCTCCGCACGGCTCCGACACCGCCAAGATCCTGTCCTTCTACCGCGCCAAAGACGATCATCTCTCCGCTTTCGACAAGAGGCATAAAATTCTCCATCTTGATAAAACGGGCAAATTCCTCGATTCCCTGCTGTGTACAGGAATTGGCGTTTTCTCTGATAAATACATCCCATACCAGATGCAGACCTTCCACAACCTCCTGACTGCTATATAGTCTTTTTATGATCATTTTTCTGTACCTCATCTTTTCCAGAATGAACTGGTTTTCTCTCTTACGCCCTCTTTAAAAGTTCTTCCCGCAAGAGCGTGATCGCACGTGCAACCGCATAGTCCCGGTTCTTCTCACGATTGCCGGTAAAACGGTACTCTCTTACCGTTACCTCTCCATTTACCGCACATCCGATATACACAAGTCCGACCGGTTTTTCCGCTGTGCCGCCGCCAGGTCCTGCGATTCCGGTTACACTAAGTGCCGCATCCGCACCTGCCGCCTTTGCTGCGCCAAGTGCCATCTCCGCTGCTGTCTGTTCACTGACTGCCCCGTAGGTTTCCAGTGTCTCATGCTTCACACCAAGAATCTTTTCCTTCGATGCATTCGCATAAGTAATATATCCTTCATTGTACACACCGGAAGCTCCCGACACATTCAGAAGTCTGCCGGAAAGCTTTCCTCCTGTACAGGATTCTGCCGTTGTCACAGTCATCTTCTTCTCTTCCAGAAGACGGATCACCGACTCTTCCAGTGTCACATTCTCTTCGGTCGTATAAACAGCATCACCAAAACGCTTCTTCATCTCTTCGATCATCGGCTCCATCAGTTTTTCTGCCGCTTCTTCAGAGCATGCTCTTGCAGTCACACGAAAATGTACCTCTCCTGTCTTTGCATAAGGCGCAAGCGTCGGATTGGTCTGTGCATCCATCAGATCCGCAACCATGGTCTCTGCCCTGCTTTCCCCGATCCCGCACACTTTTACCATATGGGAATAGATTCCCTCCGGCTGCTTTTTATTGAGGTACGGTGCAATGTCGTGTTCAAACATCGGCTTCATCTCATTCGGAGGCCCAGGGATCAGGATCGCTGCTTTGCCGCGCTCTTTATCCTCCAGGATCAGTCCAGGTGCCGTTCCGTTCAGATTGTCGATCACGATCGCGCCTTCCGGAACCAATGCCTGCTTCCAGTTATTCTCTGTTACCTTTTTACTCTTAATCTTCTCAAAATAGTCCCCGATTCGTGCCCTGGAATGTTCATCCATATAGAGTTTTCTGCCAAATACCTTTGCGGTTACTTCTTTTGTCAGATCATCCTTGGTAGGTCCAAGTCCCCCTGTCAGAATTACGATATCAGCGCGCTCTATTGCCTGGCGGATTGCTTCTTCCATACGCTCTTCATTGTCACCGACAACGGTCTGGTGATATAAAGAACAACCTAGCAGAGCACATTTCTCTGCTAGGTATGCTGCGTTTGTATTCACAATGTTGCCAAGTAAAATCTCAGTGCCGACAGAAATCAGCTCTACAACCATTTTACATGCCTCCCTGTGTTAATACCTGTTTGTTCTTTGCGATATAATCAATCAGTGAAACAACGGTCAGGATCAGTGCTACCCATGTAAGGACTGTTCCTACAACATTCCACACACCGCCCAGATCCATGATCAACACAATGATCAGTGCCATCTGTGATACGGTTTTAAATTTGCCCCAGTAGCTTGCCGCAATGACGATTCCATTGTCAGAAGCAACCAGACGGAATCCGCTGATGATAAATTCTCTGGCAATGATCACCAGAATAACAATGACATTCAGTCGGTTCATAGATGTCAGACAGATCAGCGCGGTACATACCAGCAGCTTGTCTGCAAGCGGATCCATAAATTTGCCGAAGTTCGTTACCAGGTTGTACTTTCTGGCGATTTTCCCATCCAGCATATCCGTCAGGCTGGCAACACAGAAGATCACAAGTGCGATCCACTTATCTGCTGCTCCGGTAATATCAAATAACATAAACACTACAAAAAACGGAATTAAAATCACTCGTAAAATCGTTAACTTATTTGGTAAATTCATAATAACTCTCCTATCAAATCATAATCTGCTGATCCGGTCACTTTTACCTTTGCAAAATCTCCCGACATCAGTTCTTCCGATGTGTTCACAAAAATAAGTCCGTCTACATTCGGCGCATCCCGGTAGGTTCTTCCCACATAGGCATTCTCATCTGCTACCTTGCCTTCGATCATCACAAGCAGCTCTTCCCCAATCCGGTCTTCTGCCTGGTCAAATACGATATCCTGCTGAAGTTCCATGAGCTCTGCCTGACGTTCCTCTTTGACTTCTTCCGGGATCTGATCCGGCATAGATGCTGCAGGAGTATCCTCTTCCGGTGAGTAGGTAAATACGCCAAGTCTGTCGAATTCCATCTGATCCACAAAATCCATCAGCTCTTCATGCTGTTCCTGTGTCTCTCCCGGGAATCCGGTGATCAAAGTTGTGCGAAGTGCGATATCCGGAATCTCACGTCGAAGCTTCTCAATGGTCTCGATGAGCTGCGCTCTGGAAGTCCGTCTTCCCATTCTCTTCAGGATACCATCGCTTGCATGCTGGATCGGGAGATCCAGATAATGGCAGATCTTTGGTTCCTCCTTGATCACCTGAATCAGCTCATCCGTGATTTCCTCCGGATAACAGTATAAAATACGGATCCAGCGAAGTCCTCTGATCTTGCAAAGCGCTCTCAAAAGCTGTGGAAGCCTCTTCTCCCCGTACAGATCGGTTCCGTACATGGTGGTCTCCTGTGCTACCAGGATCAGCTCCTTCACCCCTCCGTCTGCCAGATTCTGCGCTTCCTCCAGCAGATGCTCCATCGGCACACTCCGGAAATCTCCTCGTACCTTCGGGATAATACAGTAAGTACAGTGCTTGTCACAGCCTTCTGCAATCTTCAGATAAGCGAAATGTCCGCCGGTCGTCACCATACGGTGCGTGTCTGTCACCGGGAGATAATCCACATCCTTCATAGTCAGGCGCACATCTCCGCGCTCCATCGGACTGTCGCTTAAAACTCCATCGATCACGTGTGCGATCTCTTCATAAGAAGTCGTTCCGAGAACCGCATCAACCTCCGGAATCTCCTGTATGATCTCTTCTTTGTATCTCTGTGCAAGACAGCCTGTTACGATCAGGGCTTTTAATCTACCGGTCTTCTTCAGCTCTGACATCTCAAGAATATTCTGGATACTCTCTTCCTTTGCGTCATGGATAAAGCAGCAGGTGTTAATGATAATGACATCTGCCATTGTCTCATCGTCCACCATCTGATGACCGTCCTTTGCAAGAATCCCAAGCATGACCTCCGAATCCACAAGGTTCTTGTCACAGCCTAATGAAATGAATAATATATTCATAAAATAAATTTCTCCTCAAGCATAATTTCTGGGCGGCAGGGGAAATCATCTTCACCGGAAAATAAAATCCCCTATCATAAGAATACCCCGCAGACAGCTGCAGGGTATCGAACTTCTTTTATTTATCTGCGTCTTCTGCAATAATTTTGATCTTTCCACTGTTCAGCTCATCAATTGCAATAGAAAGCGGTTTTTCGCCGTCCTTAACAGGAACAAGCGGCATCTCGCCGTCAATGATCTCTCTCGCTCTCTTTGCTGTTGCAAGAACGATAGAATAACGACTGTTGACAATCTTAGTTGCGCCTTCTTCCACGTCCTGATTGACTACTTTCATCAAATCGGTATATGATGGATGTAACATAAATTCTGCTCCTTTCCTACAGTTCCTTCAGTTCTTTTCTGATATCATCTATAAAGTCAGCATTCCGGCTTACCCGGTCATGCTCACCCTGAATAATGCTGTGCATCTCTTTTGCGCAGCGCTCCAGGTCATCATTGATCACAAGATAATCGTACTTCTCTACGCCCTGTGATTCTTCTACGGCCCGCTTCATTCTCGAATCGATCACTTCTGCGGTCTCGGTTCCCCGTCCTACCAGTCTGTCTTTCAGTACCTGCGCACTCGGCGGAGTCACGAACATCAGCAAGGTATCTGGATACTTCTCTTTCACTTTCAGCGCACCCTGGATCTCAATCTCAAGGATCACATCCTTGCCTGCCTCTAACTGCTCCATAACATACTGCTTCGGAGTTCCATAGTAGTTTTCTACATATCTAGCATACTCTATAAGCTCATCACGCGCAATCATTTTTTCAAATTCATCTTTGGTTTTGAAAAAATACTCTCTTCCATCTTCTTCCCCGACACGAGGCTGCCGCGTGGTTGCAGAGATCGATAATGCATAATTATCATGGTCCTGCATCAGCTTTTTCATCAGTGTTCCCTTACCGGCTCCGGAAAATCCAGATACGACAATAAGGATTCCTTTTTTTTCTCTCATAATCAGTTCTCCTGCATACTCAGACATTGAAATGTTATTTTAACACATCTTTTTACATTTTTCAAAGCTTTATTCAATATTTTGAATCTGCTCACGGACTTTTTCAATCTCAGTCTTCAGATCGATCGCATAATTGGATACTTCCAGATCATTTGCCTTGGATAAGATCGTGTTCGCCTCACGGTTCATCTCCTGCGCAATAAAATCAAGCTTGCGTCCGATTCCCTCTGTCTGTTCCAGAGTTTCCTTCATATGCTTGATATGGCTTTTCAGCCTTACCACTTCTTCATCTGTACAGATCTTGTCAGAGAAGATCACAACCTCAGCCGCGATCCGTCCTTCGTCAATCTGGGTGTCCCCAAGAAGCTCCTTCACTTTCGTTTCCAGCTTCTCCCGGTATTCAGCAACGATCTGCGGAGATCGCTCTTCAACCCTGGCAACAACTTCCAGCATTCCATCCAGCTTACCAATGATATCCTTTTTCAGGTTCTCACCTTCTGTAGTCTTGGTCTGTACAAACTGTTCACATGCGCCTTTCATTGCTTTTTCAAGACCACTCCACAGTTCTTCCTCATCCACAGACTGTTCTTCCATCGTAAGGACTTCCGGGCAGCGTGCAAGTGTGGATACCCGCACATCATTGTCAAGCCCAAACTGTTCTTCCATCTGCTTAAAGCTTGCCATATATTCTTCTGCCAGCTTCTGGTTATATTTCAAAGTCATCTGGCTTTCTGTCATATCTTCATACCCGATGAAAATATCAATCTTTCCTCTCTGCACATACTGCTTGAGCAGGTTGCGGATCGCGGACTCAAAGAAGTTAAGCTTCTTTGGCATACGGATATTCACATCCAGGTAACGGTGATTAACCCCCTTCATCTCTACGGTAAATTTGCGGTCTGCTTCGGCGATCTCACACCGTCCAAAGCCTGTCATACTTTTTATCATTTGATTTTCCCTCTTCTTACTGACCTTTTAAGGGCCGTTTTACTATCGATTATTATAGTTCATTTACACTTACTCGTCAACCGGGTGACAGGGCATTTTCACTTGTCTATGCATGCCTCTCTATGCTATAATGAGCCCATTGAAAAAAGAATGTGCCCTGGCATATTCCCGGATAAATATGAGGTGAATTTTTAAAATGGCTTTTGATGGAATTACAATCGCAAATATCGTAAAAGAATTAAATGATACCATCCTGAACGGACGGATCGCCAAGATCGCACAGCCGGAAAATGATGAACTGCTTCTCACGATCAAACCTGCAAAAGGACAGGTAAGACTGGTCATCTCCGCAAGTGCATCCCTGCCGCTGATCTATCTGTCCAGAGACAACAAACCAAGTCCGATGACTGCACCGAATTTCTGTATGCTTCTGAGAAAACATATTGCAAATGGCCGCATCGTAGGCATTTCTCAGCCTTCCCTGGAACGGATCATCCGCTTCGAGATCGAGCACCTGGATGAACTTGGAGATCTGTGCCGCAAATCCCTGATCGTTGAGATCATGGGCAAGCACAGCAATATTATTTTCTGTAATGAAAAAGGAATGATCATCGACAGTATCAAGCATGTTTCCGCGCAGATGAGTTCTGTGCGTGAGGTTCTTCCGGGAAGAGAATATTTTATCCCGGATACTATGAAAAAAGAGAATCCACTTGGCATACCGGAGGAAAATTTCACACAGGAACTTCGCTCCAAACCAATGCCGGTCGGAAAAGCGATCTACAACAGTTTTACCGGAATCAGTCCGGTTGTCGCCGAAGAGATCTGCTATCTGGCAGGAATCGACTCTTCTGTTCCGGCATCGGAGATGTCCGGTGATCTGCTGGCGCATCTGTACCGGCAGTTTACCTATTTTATGGAGCAGGTGACAGAAAGCAAATTCTCTCCTGCTATTTATTACGATGGAAATGAGCCGAAAGAGTTCTCATCTCTTCTGCTCACCCACTTTTCCAACTATCAGGTAAAATCTTATGATTCGATTTCCGAAGTGATCCGGACTTATTATTCTTCCCGTGATCTGATCACCCGAATCCGCCAGAAATCTTCGGATCTGCGCCGTGTGATTCAGACAGCACTGGAACGTAACCGCAAGAAATACGACCTGCAGTTAAAGCAGCTTCGCGATACGGAAAACCGCGATAAATACAAGATATACGGGGAACTGATTCACACCTACGGTTACAATCTGGAAGAAGGTGCAAAAGAACTGGAAGCACTCAATTATTATACTAACGAAATGATCAAAATTCCGCTGGATCCGCAGAAAACACCACAGGAAAATGCAAAGAAATATTTTGACCGATATAATAAACAAAAACGTACTTTCGAGGCTCTTTCAGAACTGATCAAAGAAACGAAAGATGAGATTGATTATCTGGAGTCCGTCAGCAAATCCCTGGATATTGCACGAAGCGAGGATGACCTGATCCAGATCAAGGAAGAACTGATCGAAAGTGGATTTATCCGCAGAAAGCAGTCTGCCAAAAAGGTGAAGATCACAAGCAAACCGTTCCACTATATTTCTTCAGACGGTTTCCATATGTATGTTGGAAAAAATAATCTTCAGAACGAAGAACTCACCTTCCATTTTGCAAATGGCGGGGACTGGTGGTTCCATGCGAAAAAAGCACCAGGTTCCCATGTCATCGTGAAGACGAACGGGGACGAACTTCCGGACCGGACCTTTGAAGAGGCAGCCAGACTTGCTGCGCATTACTCGAAGAATTCCGGGGCTGAAAAGGTGGAGGTTGACTATGTAGAGAAAAAGCAGGTTAAGAAACCAAATGGAAGCAAACCTGGGTTTGTCGTGTATTATACCAATTATTCGATGATGATAGATAGTGATATTTCTGGGATTCAGGAAGTACAATAAGATAGGTTGTGACACCACCAGAGAAGAATAAAATCCACCCCATTCCAAGTTGTGCATACCATTCCGATGAACCTCTTAGGGCGAGAATCGTGTTCAGCAAAGGCTTCCACGATTCTTGAGTCTCATCTCCATTGCACAAGATAGGAATGGGGTGGATTTTATTCGATATCAGTATTTACTTGATCTCATATACTTTATCTAACTGCGTCATACATGCCTGGATTTTCTTCATCCCCTCATCATCAGCAGGTTTTCCGGAGAAGTAATAGGTGACTTTGCTGGGTTCTCCTGGGGTGGTTTGTTCGGGGAGAACTCGTTTTAGCTGGCGAAGGGTGCCTTCGTTGCCGTCTACGAAATGGATTTCTCCCGGGAAGATTTTACGGAAGGATTGTTTGAAGTAGTTGAAGTGAGTACAGCCAAGTACGACTGCAGCATACTGGTTGAGTGTATAGCTTTGAAGGCTGTTTTTCAGATATTCATCTACTTCCGGGTCCTGGAATCTTCCGGCTTCGGCAAAGCGGACCAGTTTTGGAAGTGGCGCAAGGTCTACTTCGTGTTCGGTATCTACTTTTTCCAGAAGGCTGTGTAATTTTTCTCCGGCTATCGTAACCGGTGTTGCTGTTACCAGGATCCGTTTCTGCATATCCTGATAGAGCTTGAGCGCGCGCTTGACTGCCGGTTCCATACCGACGATCGGTACGGCAAATTCGCCTCTGAATTCTTTCGTTGCCACGCTGGTTGCCGTATTACAGGCAATTACGATTGCATCAACCTCCTTCGCGATCAGGAAATTCAGAACCTCTTCTACATATCCTTTGATCTGTTCCCTCGTCTTTTCTCCGTATGGAACATGCTTTGTATCCGCATAATATATAAATTCTGCTTCCGGCATCTTTTTCAGTGCGCGGTGAAGCACAGAAAGTCCGCCGATCCCTGAATCATATATTCCGATTTTCATTGGTGTTACCTCGATTTCTTATTTTCTTATCTGGTTTAAAGCCAAAATCTGTATCCATTTTTATTCAATTTAATGATGTGAGTGTCAAAAGTAAATTTTGCCACTCACTGATGTAACCGGATTGCTCCATTGCTATGCAATTCCCGCAATGTTCGATTTAAAAATCAAAATCTGCATAATCTTCCGGGAGAAAGCGATGATAGATAATATGACAGCCTTCATCTTTAAAACAATAATAATACTTGTCCTCGCCCGCTTCAAAACGGATCATCCGGTCAAATTCTCCCTTGTCCATCGGTTCTGTCACGATCTTGTCCGAATGTGAACAGAACAATGCTTCGATATCTTCCATCGTGCAGCCATGCTTTGCGACAAGCTCCACCAGCTCTTTGATAAATTCATTCGGTTTCATATTTTCATGCACATATTCCGATGCTTTTTCCGATAAAGCAAAGCAAAAACGGTCCTTTACATGTGTAATCCCGACTTCCCCGAAAATATCTTCTGCTGCTTTCGGAAAATCTGCAAGGAGCTCCTGCATTTCTTCCGAATCTGCATTCGTCTCCATAAAATGATTCAGTGAACTGAGCGGATAATAAAGCCGGATCATCTCTTTCCGATATCCGAGCTTTGCCTGCTCTTCCTTTACCAGATCGATTAAACTCTTTTCCAAACGCTCGTATCCCATATATATTAAAACTCCTGTCTTGATAAAATTATGTAAGTCTGCTGCTACAAACAAAAATATTTTATCACATTCTTTCCATTTTCGCCACTCACACCATTGAAGAATTCCCTTATTTTCGTTATCATAAAAGAAATATACATTATTTTCAGTATAAAAGACTCTTCAAAAATATAAACACAATTTGGAAAACAGGAATCGAAACTTAAATATCCAGATACCTGGGAGGTTAAAACACATGGATGAACAGACAATCAGACAGCGGATCTCCACGCAGCGTGATTTTTTTGCAACCGGCGCAACACTTCCGCTTTCTTTTCGATTAAAACAATTAGAACAGCTAAAACTTGCACTCAAACGCCATGAACAAGATCTGTACACTGCACTAAAAGCGGATCTTGGAAAAAGCCGGATGGAAAGCTATATGTGCGAAATCGGTCTGACGCTTTCCGAGCTTACCTGGATGCAAAAGCATTTACCAAAGCTGATGCGCTGTAAAACCGTCCCTACTCCGCTGGCACACTTCGCCGCCAAAAGCTTTCAATCGCCATCCCCCTATGGAACCGTACTGATCATGAGTCCCTGGAATTACCCGGTACTCCTCACTTTAGAACCGCTGATCGATGCGCTCGCCGCCGGAAATACCGTCATTCTGAAGCCAAGCGCTTACGCTCCACACACCAGTCAGATCCTGAATCAGCTTCTCAAGGAATGTTATCCGCCGGAATATGTAACGATGATTACCGGAGGCCGGGAGGAAAATCAGGCACTCTTAAACCAGCAGTTTGATAAAATCTTCTTCACCGGAGGAAAAACGGTCGGTAAAGAAGTCCTTCGTCACGCTGCCGAATATTTGACTCCTGTCACTCTGGAACTTGGCGGAAAAAGTCCGTGTATTGTAGATTCCACAGCGAAAATTCCTCTCGCCGCAAGACGGATTGTATTCGGAAAATACCTCAACTGCGGACAGACCTGCGTTGCCCCGGATTATATCCTCTGTGATGCTTCCATTCGCGACCAACTCCTTCAGGCACTGGAAAAAGAAATCCACCGTCAGTTTGGCAAACAGCCTCTGCAAAATCCGGATTATGGGAAAATCATCAACGAAAAACATTTTCACCGGCTGCAGAATCTGATTGCCACTGATAAGCTGGTCTGCGGAGACCAGTCCGATCCGTCTGCCCTGCGCATCGCCCCGACCATCCTAAAAGATGTCACCTGGGACGATCCGGTCATGGGCGAAGAAATTTTCGGACCGATTCTTCCGGTACTTACCTATTCTGACCTAAATGATGCAATCCGGCAGGTCGAATCCCATCCCCACCCGCTTGCACTCTATCTTTTCACCGAAGATCCTGCTGCCAAAAAGAAAGTCCTTGCCAGATGCCATTTTGGCGGCGGCTGCATCAACGATACCATCATCCACCTCGCCACCAGCCAGATGCCGTTCGGCGGTGTCGGAGAAAGCGGCATGGGATGCTATCATGGAAAAGAAGGATTTGAATGCTTCACACATCAGAGAAGCATGGTCGATAAGAAAACCTGGATGGATCTGCCGATACGGTATCAGAAGTACCGGTTCTGGAAAGAAAAAATGCTGAGAGGCTTCCTGCGCTAGGATTAGCGCGGGAAGAGCTTCCCAGCAGATATAACATCAAGAACTTCCCTTCTCAAACAGACACTGATGTTCTTTGCTGTTTTTATCATTTAAACTCTTCGATTAAATTGCACGGAAAGCATTCTGCACATCCTTCATCTTCCAACAAAAAATCTACTATTTTCTTTGCAAGCCTTCTTCCTCGCTCACTATGAAATACTCTGAATAGCATGTCCAGAGTCTCTTGCAACCCGCACTCAGATATCTGACTAGAAGTGCACTTGAATTTGTTATAAAAACCAGTTCATCAGCATTTTTATATTCGATATATCTGCCGCAATTATCCAGAATGCTCTGTACTCCCCGCAAATCGAATATTGAAATTCCAGGAAATTATTTCTGGATAATATCAGCACTTTTCACTCAGACATGTTCTGAGACACTTGCATACGATCTTCCATATCGCCCATCCGATAAACATCCCAACTGTATTTGTTACCACATCATCCAATTGTAAATATCCTCTCTGCGTAATATGCTGTGTGATCTCTATACCACAGGAACATAAAAAACCAATCAGCACACATTTCCAACCGCTTCTGACTTGTTTAAAAACTATTGGTAACAATACACCAAAAGGAATAAACATAATAATATTCTCAATAAACATAGCATGCATATGGAAAGAATGTCCCCATGTTTCAAATAACACTAAACTAATTTCTTTCCTGCTCCCCGCTTCTCTTGAAAAAAAGACAGTCTGAAAGGTAACAATAATATAGGCAATAAATAATATCCAAGCAATTCTATATTTTTTATTAATTCCATTATCCTTTTCCTGCTTTTGAGAACCTTTCTTATACACCCAACTAATAAAAAGTACAAGACAAGCACTAAAAATGATTGCCGGAATCAGCCACATTACTGGTTGATTAAAATCTTGAATTATTATTTTTTTGTACAACTTGATTTTTAATCACCTTCCTTTTTAGTATCATATCAAATCAATTATTTCAGATATTTTTATTCTTTCTTCCTTCAACAGGCTCACTTCAATTACAACAATGGTATCGCATACTTTTTCATTTTGTGCCTCCAAACGATTTTACCACTTATTCAAGATTGTTTTCAATATTATCTTTTAGTAATAATTATATCCTAAAATAAATTTCTAAATTCCACCTCTTCGTCTCGGAATGAATGCCTCATTCTTGTCCACAGCTTTGTTCTTATATTTTCTGATGCTTCTTCTGTTTTTTATTGCTTCGATCATTTTTCCTCATATTCTCCTTAACCTCGTCCGGTACATCGATCAGACCGAACCGGTAGAACATTCCGTATATGATTAGGGTGTCAAAATAGTAAAAAAAGTTGCGATATTTTGATAAAGTTTTACAGTTAAAGCACCTAAATCCGTTATGCCTAACTTGACGAAATATGTTAAAAATGATAACATTATTTATGTTGTAGAAAAATACTGGGTAAAAAAGATGTCGCTTAAGTGGAAGATAAGCGACATTTGTTTTTATGATTAATCTAAAAAAGTGCCGCTCCATCGTTTTGATGCCTTCGCGGCACTTTTATATACTCTACTATAAATAATTTCTTCCACTTCTAATTATCTCCCACACCCGGTATCCCACGCTTCCATAGTAATAACTCATCGGAGCATCTCCCGGAAAATACCTTACCATTCGGTACACATAATATAGAATCAGTCCTACGCATAGAAGAATCACCCATTTCCCAAGACTCTTCGTTTCTTTTCTCTGTATGTATCTCCGCACGCCAAACCATCCCACCAGAATAATCACACCATAAATAAACGGATGCATTTTCCATGCCCCGGCAAAGTCCCCTCGCAGCACCATAAACATCGCTCTTGTAAGCCCGCATCCCGGACAAGGAAATCCCGTCATGATCACCATTGGACACAGACTGTATAAAAACTTTCTTCCTATAACAAAATAAATTGCAAATACAAGAATCGCAATGCGGATATTCCATAAGTCCTGTAAAAGCATCTTTATTCCTGCTATTAATCTATTTTTCACAAAAGTGTTCCCAACTTTCTTATTGAGGTGCATCTTTTTTCAAAATATCCTGCACATAATCAATCGGTCTTTTTACTGCTTCCGAAATCATTTCATCTGTGCATTTCATTTCATGTAAACTCCAGATAAATTTAACCGTTGTCTCCTCCTGTCCTATCTCTCGCCCTTCTATTCTACCTTCTTCTCTTCCCTCTTTTCTTCCTTCTTCTCTTCCTCGTCTAACCAACACATCACTAAATCTCGTCATCGTCATAGCCACATCCTCCTTAAATTCCTCTTCCCATTCAATATGTGAATATGTCTCTATTTCTTCTATATTTCCCACAAATACCTGATTAAGATAATCAAATATCCCTGCATCTTCGCCCCGTATCCGATATTCATCCGTCTCCGAAACCGGTGCGTCACTGACAACCTCATCCGATGTAATCGATGCAAGGTCCAGACAATTCAGGATCTCTTCCTGCGAACACCCTTCAAATTCCGGAATCACCATCTCCATAATCGGCACAATGATCTCTTTGCTCTTAAAGAGTTTCTTCACGCCCTTGTCATACTCTGCGCCAATATTTACAGATGATGCAATGTCGTATTTTGTCTCTATTTTCATTTCTATTTTGGATGATTTTCCACCTAACCGTCAACCAATAAATTTTCTTTTCCTTCTCCATTTTTTCTATTATAACATACCCCACGATATTCTAAAAATTAAATTTTCCTAACTTTCTCTTTCCATCCTTTCATCCTTCCGCAGTCAAATGAACTCAATAAAAAGAGGATCCGGATGCATTTGCAGAAGTCTAAGAAAAACTTGTTCTTAGCCTCCGAAACAGCATCCGGATCCTTTTTTTCATTATTTACTTAATGATCTTCTTCGGACATTTCTCCGCACATTTTCCACAGTTTGTACATTTTTCCGGATCAATGTGTGCGATGTTATCTACTACATGTACTGCATCAGATTCACATACTTTTTCACACATCTTACATCCGATACATCCTACGGAACATACGCTCATAACGTCTTTTCCTTTATCTTTTGAGCTGCACTGTACGAGATGCTTCTGTTCATAAGGTACAAGCTCGATCAGATGTTTTGGACAGGTGACGATACATTTACCACAGGCTTTACATGCTTCTTTGTCGACTACTGCAATTCCGTCTACGATATGGATCGCATCGAACGGACATGCCCTTACGCAGCTTCCGAAACCAAGACATCCGAAAGAACATCCTTTTGGTCCGCCATTCTGCATCATGGCTGCCATCTGGCAATCTGTAATTCCTGTATAATCATATGCCTGTTTTGCTTTTTCGCAGGTTCCTGCACATTTTACAAATGCAACTTCGTGTACGCTTTCACCGGCTTCTTCGCCCATAATCGCTGCGATCTTTGCTGCTACCGGAGCACCGCCGACCGGACACTGTCCGACCGGAGCTTCTCCTTTTGCGATAGCTGCTGCAAGACCGGAACATCCGGCATATCCACATCCACCACAGTTGTTACCTGGAAGTTCTGCGAGAATCGCTTCTTCTTTTTCATCTACTTCAACTGCAAATTTCTTGCCTGCAATTCCAAGGAAGACACCGATGAATACGCCGGTACCGCCTACGATAAGTGCAGCAATCAATACTCCTGTTATACTCATAACACGGTCCTCCTTCTGTTAAATGATTCCTGAGAATCCAAAGAACGCGATGGACATCAGTGCTGCAGTAAGCAGTACGATCGGAGTTCCCTGGAAAGACTCACTGATATCGTTGTATTCGATCTTCTCACGGATACCAGCCATGATCACGATCGCGATCGTGAATCCGACTGCTGTGGAGAATCCGTATACAACACCTTCAAGAATGTTATATCCTTTTGTTACACAGTTCAGTGATACACCAAGTACTGCACAGTTTGTTGTGATCAACGGGAGATATACACCAAGTGCATTATAAAGCGGAGGCATAACCTTCTTGAGGAACATTTCTACAAACTGAACGAGTGCTGCGATAACCAGGATAAATACGATGGTCTGCAGATACTCAAATCCTGTCGGATGTAAGATGAACTGGTAGATCGCACCGGTAATGAAAGATGCGATTGTAATAACGAAAACAACTGCGCCGCCCATGCCGGCTGCTGTCTCAATTTTCTTAGAAACACCAAGGAAAGGACAGATACCGAGGAACTGGCTAAGTACGACGTTGTTAACAAGCGCCGAACCAACTGCTATAATAAGTAATTCTTTCATCTCTTATCTCCCTCCTATTCCTTTTCCTGACCTGTCGGGAACACGTGTCCGTCGCATCCGCCGCATGAAGCACATCCGCCTTCACAGCATCCCTGCGCTTTAACAACTTTCTTTCCTTTTGCTTCCAGTTTCTTCATGATCTTGTTACGTGCCGCAACAAGGAATGCAAGGACAAGGAATGCACCAGGAGCAAGGATGAAAATAGTAACAGGTTCGTAGATATCAGGCATAACCTGAAATCCGAATAATTTTCCGGAACCAATCAGCTCTCTGACGATACCGATGCAGGTAAGACCAAGTGTGAATCCAAGTCCCATACCAATACCATCAAATACAGATGGAAGGACCGGGTTCTTTGATGCATATGCTTCTGCACGTCCAAGGATGATACAGTTAACTACGATCAGAGGAATATATACACCAAGTGATGCATAAAGACTAGGTACAAAACCTTCCAGAAGGAACTGTACCACGGTAACAAGTGTTGCTACGACTACGATAAATGCCGGCATACGAACCGAATCCGGAATGATCTTACGCAGCATGGAAATCAAAAGGTTTGAGAAAATCAATACCACTGTGGTAGAAAGTCCCATACCAATACCGTTGATTGCGGATGTTGTAACCGCCAGTGTCGGACACATACCAAGCATCATAACAAAGGTCGGGTTTTCTTTTACAAGACCGTTATAAAGTCTTTCTGTACATTTATTCATTTCCACTACCTCCTAACGCTGTCTGGTAATATCCAAGTGCTGTGTTGACAGCTCCTGTGACTGCACGGGAAGTGATGGTTGCACCACTCAAAGCATCGATCGGCTGTCCGTCTCCGCCATCTTTGGATACATAGAATTTTTCAGCCTGCTGTCCTGCAAACTGGTTGTAAAAGCTTGGTTCTTTTGCACGCATACCAAGACCTGCTGTCTCGCTGATGGAAAGGAAAGAAATGCCATTTACCGTACCGTCACTCATGATACCGACTGTGATCTGGATATCTCCGCCGTAACCATCTTTGTCGGTTACTGTTATAACATAACCAGCTTCGCTTCCATCCATAACAGCAGAATAGACTTCATCTACTGTTGCATTCGTTCCCATCTTTTTGATTGCTTCTTTGGCAGCTTTCTGATCTACGTCCATTGCCTCAAAGGAATCTGCTTCCGGATAAACGGCCTGACAGGCTTCCTGTTTCTGCTTTGCCTGTGTCTGTGCGATTGGACCTTTTGTTACTTCGTAAGCAGCTCCAAGTACCAGACCGGATACAACGGTGATTGCTGCAAGGATCAGTGTATTTTTGATAATCTTATTCATTATTTTTCTCCTCCTTTACCGAAAGGCTTTGGAAGAGTAACTCTCTCGATCAGCGGTACAAGAAGGTTACTGAAGATGATCGCATAAGATACACCTTCTGCTGAACCACCGAACAGACGGAACAGACCAGTCAGACATCCAAGAAGGATACCATATACGATCTGCCCTTTTTTGGTGATCGGGGAAGTTACATAATCGGTTGCCATAAACCATGCTCCAAGCATCAGACCACCACCACAGAGTTCTGCTGTCATGTACTGAACGTTGAAGAATCCAATTCCATCTACAAATCCACCGAAGATTCCGATGAAAAGTGCAAATGTCACAATATATGTACCCGGGATACGAAGATCAATGATTCCTTTGAGGATCAGGATGATCGCTCCGATCACGATTGCGATAACGGATGTCTCACCGATGGTTCCGGCAATATTTCCGATCAGCATATCCATACTGTTCACACCGTCAAGTGCTGCATTTCCTGCTTCGATATTAGCACGGATCGTTGCCAGTGGTGTTGCACCGGATACGCCGTCATATACGAAGCTTGTCATTCTTCCTGTGAAGGAAATAAGAAGGAAACATCTTGCTCCAAGTGCAGGGTTCATGAAGTTCTGTCCCAATCCACCAAAGAGCTGCTTTACAACCAGGATCGCGAATACACTTCCGATGATTCCCATCCAGATCGGGGCTGTCGGCGGAAGGTTGAGTGCAAGCAGAAGTCCTGTAACTGCGGCACTGAAATCCTTGATCGTAATCTTTTTATGCATCAGTTTTTCGTAAATGTACTCCGTAAGAACTGCTGCTGCTGTTGTCACAATAACAAGCAGCCATGCATGTGTGTCACGGAAGTTGTAAATTCCAAAGAAAGTTGCCGGTAACAGAGCGATGATAACCCACAGCATGATATTGCCGGTTGTCTCTTTAGAACGGATATGTGGTGAAGATGATACTTTTAACTGTTCACTCACTTTTGTTCACCTCTTCCTCTCTATTCTATTTTTTCTTTTTGTTGGCAAGTGCGGTTTTTCTCATCGATCCGATTGCCTGCTTCAGTTGTCTCTTAGCCGGACATACATAACTGCAGGATCCACATTCTACACATTCAAGACCATTGAATTTGAGGAACGCTTCTTCGTCATGGCGTTCTGCAAAATCAGCCAGTCTTGACGGAATAATGCGGCTTGGACAGGCGTCAACGCACCGTCCGCAGTTAATACATGCTGTCGGTTCACAGGCTGATACTTCATCTTTTGACATGCAAAGAATAGATGAAGATGTCTTGGTGATCGGTGTATCTGTCGTATACATCGCAAATCCCATCATCGGTCCACCTGAAATAACTTTTTCACAGCCTTCTTTGAGTCCGCCGGCGGCTTCGATCAGTTCGTTCTGGTTGGTTCCGAAGAGTACTTTGTAGTTACCAGGATTTACAACTCCATCCCCTGTTACAGTAACGACACGTTCCATAGAAGGAATGCCTTTTACTACTGCATTGTAAATGCTGATGATGGTCTCTACGTTGTCTACTACACATCCAGCATCTGCCGGAAGCATGGTAGAATTGATCGCACGTCCTGTATTTGCAAAAATCAGCTGACGTTCTGCGCCCTGTGGGTACTTGGTCATCATCTCTCTGACTTCCATGCGAGGCTCGTCCTTGGTCAGCTCTTTTAATTTTGCGATACAGTCCGGTTTGTTATCTTCGATTGCAAATAAACCTTTCGCATTGTCAAAAAGCTTCAGGATCACACGCATACCTTCTACCAGAAGTTCCGGATTCTCCAGCATTCTTCTGTAATCGGCAGTAATATACGGCTCACATTCCGCACAGTTTGCAATGATATAATCAATCTTGTCTGGCTCTTTTGGTGAAAGCTTCACTCTGGTAGGGAAACCTGCTCCACCCATACCTACTACGCCAGCCTCTCCAATGATATTCAGAATCTCTTCTTTTGTCAGTTCAGAAAGAGGTTTTGGCTGTGGATATTCTACTTCTTCGTACTGACCGTCATTTGCAATGATGATACTGTTCACTTTAGAACCTGTCGGATTCACACGTGGTTCAATCGCTTTTACAGTACCTGATACGGATGCATAGATCGGTGCAGACACGAAGCCCCCCGCTTCGGCAATTTTCTGCCCTTTAAGCACATGGTCACCTTTTGCTACTACTGGCTTAGCCGGTGCTCCGATATGCTGGGATAACGGGTATACAAGATCACCCTGTGGCAGAAGTTCTACGATTGCCTTGTCTTTCGCAAGACTTTTTCCGTCGTTCGGATGAACTCCGCCTTTAAATGTCAAAAGTCCCATTTTGATATCCTTCCTTCCTGTTTTCTCTCTTATAAATATACTAAAATAAATCCTACAATTCCAGTAACTTTCGTCATTTTATTGTATATTTTCCAGTACATCTTGTCGCTTTTTTAACACAATAGTCTCCTTACAAAAAAAAGAGAGGCTACTACGACCTCTCTTTGTGAATTTTCTGACTATTCGGTAAAATTTTTCATCTTACTTATCGAGATCACTTATGGATCCGAAAACTTTTTTCAGCTGTAGTTAGTTATGTCTACCACTTTTTCAAACAAAAGATAGAGACTTCAATCAGTCTCTATCCTTGTATATCTTATTTAATTATTCTTCAGTTTCTTCCTGAGCTTCTGCATTTTCAAGTGCTTTCATGCTAAGGCTGATCTTCTTGTCAGCTTCGTTAAGATCTACGATCTTAGCTGTAATCTCCTGACCTACAGAAAGTACGTCTGAAGGTTTTTCAACATGTGCTCTTGAGATCTGTGATACATGAAGGAGTGCATCTACTCCAGGAGCAAGTTCTACGAATGCACCAAAGTCTGTCATTCTTGCAACTTTTCCTGTTACAACTGTACCTACAGCGTACTTCTCAGCTGCGTTAGCCCATGGATTTGTCTCCGGGAATTTTAAGCTGAGTGCAACTTTTGTATCATGGATATCTTTAACAAGAACTTTAAGAGTTTCACCAACTGTGAATACTTTCTTCGGATTGTCAACTCTTCCCCATGACATCTCTGAGATATGAAGAAGTCCGTCTACTCCGCCGAGATCGATAAATGCACCGAAATCTGTTACGTTCTTAACTGTTCCTTCGATCACATCACCGACTTTAAGTTTAGCGAAGAGTTCTTTCTGCTTTTCTGCTCTTTCAGCAACAAGAAGCTGTCTTCTGTCACCGATGATACGGTTTCTTCTTGGATTGAATTCGCTGATAACAAACTCGATTTCCTGATCTTTGTACTTAGAAAGGTCTTTTTCGTAAGTATCTGATACAAGACTTGCCGGGATGAATACTCTTGCTTCATCTACAACAACGCTTAATCCACCGCCAAGAATCTGAGTAACCGGTGCTTTCAGGACTTCTTTGTTCTCGAATGCTTCTTTTAATCTTTCGTTACCTTTTTCTGCAACAAGTCTCTTGTATGTAAGAAGAACCTGTCCTTCTCCATCATTGACTTTCAGTACTTTAACAGTCATCGGATCACCAACAGAAACAACAGTTGTAAGATCTACACTGTTATCATTGGTATATTCACTTCTGGTGATGATACCGTCTGCTTTGTATCCTATATTTAAGATGATTTCATCTGGCTTAACATCAATTACAGTACCATCTACGACCTCTCCATTATGAATTGTTTTAAATGACTCGTCTAACATTTGTTCAAAAGTTAATTCTGACATTATTTTGAACCTCCTCAATTATATTGTTGGGCGTGGATGCCCCTGCTGTAATACCTACTGTTTCCACGGACCTTAATTGATTCATATCAAAATCGTCAAGTGTCTGTATATAGTACGTATTGTGACATTCCCTGCTGCATATTTCATACAGTTTCTGGGTATTGGAACTATGTTTGTCTCCGATTACAATCATAGCATCCACCTCTTTTGCAATGCTCCTTGCTTCTGTCTGACGCTCTCTGGTTGCATTACAAATCGTATTTAAAACACTTATATCATAACCCTTTTCTGAAATAATTTCAACTAAATCTTTAAATTTATTGTAATTAAATGTCGTCTGAGACACAACACAAATTCTTTCGGATGTAGTATTTTCAAATTTTTCTGCTTCTTCTGCATTTTTTATAACGGTTACATTTTCTCCTGCCCAGCCCCGGATTCCTTCAACCTCAGGGTGATCCGGATTACCAATGATAATGATCCGGCTGCCTTTTTTACTTTCTTCGGCAACAATCTTATGGATTCTTTTCACAAACGGACAGGTTGCATCTACATATTCGATGCCTTTTTCATCCATTAGGTCACAGATTCTCTTTGGAACACCATGAGAGCGGATAATCACCAGTCCTTCTTCCAGACCTTTCAGTTCTTCCTCACTGTGCAGGACTTTTACGCCATGTGCTTCCATGTCCTTTACAACCTCTTCATTATGGATGATCGGACCATAAGTATAGATCTGTTTTCCCATCTGTTTTTCAACCTGCTCATATACTGTATCGACAGCGCGTTTTACACCAAAGCAGAATCCGGCACTTTTTGCGCGTATTACTTCCATTTTTAGTTTCCTCCTGTTGTTTTTATTTTTCTGATAAGTGATTCTTTTTACATACCTAGAAATTTGAAACATGCATAGCGCAGATTCATCCGCATCTTCAGATTACATTTTTCTCCCGGAACAGTAAGTTTTTTCATGAACCGGTTCAATGTACGTTTCTCATATTCTTCCATCAATTTACACATATGTCGAAAATCTCCCTTCGTCATACACAAATTATAATTTCTCACAGTATCCGAATAATCTGCTCATATATCAGTATTTCTTTCGGTCCAATATTCTTATTATCATGATAATGACCAAAGAACCACTTCTTAAAATTTACCCGCTGCTTCACTAACTCCAGATAATCTGTCATGGAATCTGCTGAAAAAGTCTTATCTACAAATTGTGCCTGAGTACTTGTAGCACAACAATGACTGATAATAAAATCTACCTCATTGTTATACTGAGATAAATTTCTTAATCCTTCTTCCATTTCCTCATTTGAAGCCATTTCTTCTTTCCACCAGGAAATGTGATTCACACGATACGGCAGCCATTCCTTATCCAGTTCTTTCTTTTTCTTCTTGAAATCCGGTGCTTCTGGATCAAGTATTCCACCTTCTATATCATGACTTTTTGCTCCGCCAAATACAAAGAATTTCTTTCCGCAAAGTTGAAAAACCTGTCCTCGCATGAGATGGATCACCGAAGGTCTAATCTTATGTACATTTCCACCATTCCATTTTTCTATAGGATAGCTGTAAAGCCTGTCAAAATTCTCATGGTTCCCCTCACAAAAAAGAGTTGTAAAAGGCCGATCTTCCAGCCAGTCCATCCAATGCTTCTCATGTTTATTTTCTTCAAAGCGATTCCATACTCCGCCAAAATCACCGCAGATAATGACATAATCATCTTTTGTCATTTCATATTGTTCCGGGAAAATTTTAGTATTGAACCTGGTAAAATCAGCGTGACAGTCGCCGGTTACATAAATCATCCTTACTGCTCCTCTTTGATTAAATATTTTACAGGGACTTCTTTTGTTAACCATACTCCATTTTTTGATAAGAAAAATGAATATCCATCGTCATACATATCTTTTGTTTTTACGATATAAAGCACTGGTTTTCCGTGACGTGAGCCGACTTTCGTAGCTGTAGCTGCGTCTGATGATAAATGCACATATAACCTACCCTTTGGAATCAATCCTTGTTGATCAATGGATGCAACATATTTTTCTCCAGTTCCATGCCAGAGCGTTTCAGGCGGTATTGCTGCTGGTAATTCTACATCAACAGGAATCGAATGTCCCTGATTTGCCCGAATCTTTGTTTTATCTTCATTAAAGGTAAATCTTTGCTTATTATCTGTCCGAACAATTTCTTCCAGCATTTCTCTGTTAAATTTACGGGTTTTGGAAATTTCGGCAATCAGCCCGTCTACATTTGCCCAGCCATGTTCATCCAACTGGATTCCGATTATTTCTGGTTTATGGCGCAGGATTAAACTTACAAATTTACTTGTACTTGTTAAATTCATTTTCATTCTCTTTTCTTTTGGAAAATTCATATCTTTATATTACCATAATCAAATATACTGCACAATAAATGACCCAACTTATTTATACCGATTTTTGTATAAATAAATCAGGTCATTTTCTTATCACTCTTAATCAACGCAAGCCGTGTAATTCGTTAACTTAAACTTGATAATGAACGCATAACTAAATCAATATCTTTATTTTCCAATTCCTGAATAATATGTAAATATGTTTTCTGTGTTGTTGTCATACTCGAATGTTCCAATCTTCTTGCTACACTAGCAATAGATACGCCTGTAAACAGCAGCAAAGACGCATGCGTATGCCGCAAGAAAGAAATACATTGACGATGAAACCCTGATTACTCTAATCGATACATATTACCTTGAAAGCGGCCGTTCTGAGCGTGCATTATAACCGACACAAATTACAGATTACATAAATGCTAATGGTTATCCAAAATATCAGGTCACGTCTTTACGTAGAAATGAAAAGGCGAAAGAACATATTCAGGCTTTACTTGCGGCTTCAAAAGAAAAAGGGGCTTCTCTTCTCATATCATATAAAACACTGGATGTTCAGGCTTTCCTTGACCGCAACAGTACAAGACAAAAAATGATCACTGCACTTACCGAACTGGACACCTACTACAAAAGTATTTGTGAGAATGCGCTTTCCATGCAAAAAGAAGCTGTATCCTATAAGACAAAACTGGATTCCGCTTCTAAAAAAGTAGAAAATCTAACTGATAAATTGCAATCATTATCAAATACAAACAAAGAATTAAAGCTGCAAAATCATGAACTATCGCAACAGTTAGATGCTCATAAAAAAGTACTTTTACAATATGTTTATCCAGATGTAGCAACAGAACTCTTAAAAGAACAGGGACTTATCAAAGGAGATGTAGAATCCTGTATCAAAAATCAGGCTTTATCCGAACAAATAATTTCTCCGACAAGTTCCATTCTTCCTATAGAAACTGAAGATAAAATTCCAGAAAAGCAAGCTAATCATTCATCAGAAAGTAACATTATACAAGGACTTTTTAACAACTTGGAGGGAATATAAAATGTCAGATTTTAAATCAATTGCTGATGTTCCAGAAATGCTGGAACTATGGGATTTTGATAAAAATCCTGAAGATCCAAAAACGGTTTCTTCTATTTCTCGTCTCCCATATTACTGGAAATGCAAACTCTGTGGATACGAATGGCCTACAACGCCTCGTACCCGTACCCGCACCAAAGGGAAATGTCCTGCCTGCAAAGGAACCGGGAAAAGACCCGATACCATTAAAGATATACCATTTTTAATGGAGCAATGGGATTTTAATAAGAATACCGTTGATCCTGCAACGATTCTTATATCTTCTAAAAAGAAATTCTTTTGGAAATGTAAAAAATGTGGGAAAGAATGGCCAACCAGCCCACAGTCAAGATATGATGCCAAAGGAAAATGCCCAAGCTGCGATAGCAATAAATCCGTTCAGCCTGGAGTAAATGATGTATTCACTCTGGTTCCTGAGCTAAAAAAGATTTATGATTTTGAAAAAAATAAGAATATCGATATCGAACATCAGGGATGGTCATCACGGGAAAGGATAGCTTGTAAATGCCCTGATTGCGGACGTGAATGGACAACTATTATAAATTCTCAAATTTTGAAAGAAGGAGATTCTTATAGAATTATTGGCTGTGATCATAAAAATCGAAAAACCCGACAGCATGTTCCTTTTGTTTCTGAGTCCCCAACTCTAATGCGGTTTTGGGATAACGAAAAAAATAGCTTAGATCCTTCAACCACTTCTTCTGCCAGTGATATTGCTGCTTACTGGAAATGTCCTGATTGCGGTTACAGTTGGTCTGCCGTAATAAGATCGAGAGATCGGTCAAAAAACAGCAAATGTCCATGTTGCCAAAATTTAAAAAAGTTCGTTCCCGGAATAAATGATGCTCTCACTTTACTTCCTGATTTAAAACATCTTTATGATTTTGAAAAAAATGTAGGAATTGATCCTTTATCTCTTCGTATAGGTGATCAAAGCACTTACTACTGGTGGAAATGTCCTGATTGTGGTTATGAATGGAGTTCAACAATCACTACCAGACTCGATAGAAAGGATGGCAAAATTATAGTCAGACAGTGTCAAAATTGCTATTATAACAGTCCAGATAGACTTGCAACGGTAGCTTCCAAAAATAAACTGATGAAATTTTGGGATTTTGAAGAAAACAAAAAACTAGGACTTGATCCTAACCTCCTTTCATCTCACTCAGCAGACGATGCCAAGTGGCGTTGTAAGAAATGTGGTTATCACTGGACTGCTAAAATCAGGAGTCGAAATGGTGCTTCTGATGGCTGCCCAAATTGTGATGCTCATAATGTAATCATACCTGGAATAAATGATGTATTAACTCTAGTTCCAGAATTCTCAGATTATTATGATTTTGAAACTAACGAAGCAAACGGAATTGACATTCGAAAATGCCGTATTTCTTCTGATCAAAAAGTACATTTTCATTGTCCTAAATGTGATTATGAATGGGACGGTACGATAGTTGGAAGAATTGGCACCGATATGCTAGGTAATAAATATGTATTTGAATGTCCTTCTTGTAAAGATCGCAATACGCGGAGAATACCTTATAGTTTATCTCATCCAAAATTAGTAGACTTATATAATATGGAGCGTAATATTTGTCCATTAGACGATATTACTCCCAGACAGGCTTCAAGTAGATTATTTTATTGGAGATGTCCCGATTGCCATACCGATTTTACGGCATATATTGCAACTGTAATCCGTGCTCTTGATGACATAACTACTATTTGTCCAAAATGTTCTGGGACAAACTCATCTCCAGATGAAAGCTTTGCCAGTAAATTCCCCGAATATCTGGAAGCCTACGCAGATACAAATACCGTAGATCCATATACTGTAGCTCCTTACAGTACTATTTCAGTCTCATGGAAATGCAAAAATGGACATATTCGCGAGGATTCCTTTGGTAGAATTAATCAAGCCGGTATTGAATGTCCCATTTGTAGAGGTACAAAACTTGTAAAGGGCATCAATACTTTTGCAGATTATTATCCACAATATATTCCAATATATTCTCCAAATAATATATGGAAACCCGATGAACTTTTTTATGATTCCAGGCGTTGGCTTAAATGGATCTGTAATACATGTCATGGAGAATACGGTGCCTATGTTAAAGAAATAGTAAATGGGAAAGAATGTCCATTTTGTTCTGAGAAATATCCACTTCCTGGATTCAATACACTTGCTGTAAAACATCCAGATATTGCTGCCATATGGTCTGAGAAAAACGAAATTTCAGCAGACGAAACACTTGTAAATGGTAATAATGCTGTCTGGACTTGTCCTGTTTGTCATGGCGACTATAATGCTCCTATTAACAAGGTCGTAGACGGGAATGCTGATTGTCCTTATTGTAACGGCAGAAAACTACTTCCTGGATTTAATAGTCTGGCTACCAAATATCCTGATATTGCTGCTATGTGGTCCGACAAAAATAACTTGTCTGCTGATCAAACCCTTCCTAATACTACTATGGCATTCTGGACTTGTCCTACTTGCCATGGAGATTATCCTGCCCGGATTAATAAAGTAATAAATGGCAAAGTAGAATGCCCTTATTGTAACAACAAAAAAGTGCTTCCCGGATTTAATAGTCTGGCTGTTAAATATCCTGATATCGCTAACATGTGGTCAAAGCAAAACAAGCTTTCAGCTGATCATGTTCTTCCTAATACCTATGTGACCACTTGGACTTGCCCTATCTGCCATGAAGATTATTCAGCTCGAATCATCGATGTTATAAATGGAGTTACAGATTGCCCTTATTGCTCTGGTCGTAAAGCACTTCCTGGAAAAACATCCTTTGCCGCGCTTCATCCTGATTTAATGGAAGATTGGGATTTTATTGCAAACTATTGCCTTGTAAATCCCGATGAAATATTAGATACATATTCACAAAAGGTTTGGTGGAACTGTAAAAGAAGCTCTGAACATAAATATCCATTGAGTCCAGCTGATAAAGTTTTCTATCAAAAGAGACATCGGGAATCCTGTCCTTATTGCAAAGGACGCCGTAGAAAAAAGAAGTTTTTTTAGGTTAATAAAATAGTTTCAAAAAAGAGATTTTCAAATGGCCTATGCCAAATGAAAATCTCTTTTATTTTGTACGTTTTTCAAGTTTTTAGCAAAAATCAGTATTTAACTTCTCATGGAATTATGTACGTTTTCGTCGATTTTTTGAATTTTTTCAATTTAACTTTCCACGGAATTATGTACGTTTTCGTCGATTTCCGCAAAAAAATTTTTTTTACTTACGCTAAAACTCTTATATCTTACCAGTATCTTCTATACCAGTGGTATGCATAATCAACACTTGTATAACATACGACCTCGCCCGGCTGCGGTGCATGAATCATCTGTCCGCCTCCTGCGTAGATTCCCACATGTCCTCCGTAACATACAACATCACCCGGCTGTGGGTCTGACACTGCCTGTCCGCCACTTCCCTGACTGTATGAGTTACGTGTAATTGGAATACCACATGCCTGATGTGCCAGGTATACAAGACCTGAACAATCAACACCACTTCCCGAAGTACCGCCCCATACATAAGGAACTCCAAGGTATGCTGCTGCTGCACTTAAAATAGCGCTTCCGTTGCCATATGTACTTCCACCGTTATCACTACTGCTGTTATTATTACTTGTATCCGGAGTCACTGTCGGGGTACTTGGTGCACTCGGTGTAACGGTTGTGTTGTTATTACCATTATTATTTGTTGTATTATCTACAGTCTGTGAACCACTGTTGCTTGTCGATGCAACGGTCGAATTTGACTTTGTTGACTCAGCTGCTTTTGCTGCCTTTGCAGCTTCTTCTGCCTGCCTCTTTGCTTCAGCTGCTGCTACAGCTGCCTGAAGCTGTTCATCCAGATCTGCGACTTCTTCTTTCTTAGATTCCAGCGTATTACTCAGCGTCGTCTGCTCTGCTTCATAATCAGACTGCATAGACTCCAGATTCGCCTGATCTTCTTCAAGCTGTGCTTTCAGATCTGCAATCTGCTGCTTGGTATCAATATATTCCTGAAGCTGCTTTCTGTCATAACTATGTACGTTCTGAACATACTCTGCTTTGTTAAGCAAGTCTGAGAAATTCTCAGCACTGATCAGAGTCTCAATCGCAGTCGAGTTGCCTTCTTCATACATATACTTGATACGCTTCTTCATATCTTCGTACTGCTGATGTTCTTTTTCTTCAGCAACAGTAAGATCATCCTGTGCCTGTGTGATCTGCTGACCTGTTGACACCAGATCATCTTCCAGCTTACTCATTTTTTCAATTAGTGTCTGCAATTCTGACTGAAGAGAATCCACTTCGCTCTGTGCTGCATTTTTACTATTCTGCAGATTGCTGACATCATCTGCAAATACTGGCGTAACTACCATTGAACTTGCAAGAACAGATGCCAAAAATACTTGTTTAAATTTTCTCATAATCACCCATCCTATATTTTTTTACTAATTATTTTCCTAACCCTGTAGTCGATTATATACCATTTTCCTATTTTTTGCAATACAATTTAACATTTTTGTAACATTCTACCAGGGTATCATAATATACCCTGAATTATTCATGGAACAATATCTGAACCGATAAACTATACCATGATATTAAAAATGCTCCATGCAGTTCATAACATCGCTCAATTTTTCTATCAAAAGGGCGTAAAATCCCTATCGTAGAGTCCAGAGCAATTGTTAAGCTGTCAAGGTTCGTTAATAGTTGCTACTCCAATTGTGCATTTAGATTACCGATATTAGAAATTGTCTCATAGAATTCATTTTTATAAGGGCAACTACTGCACAATTTGAATGTGATATATCTTGCTGAACGAACTACTTTTGCAGCAATCTTCTGCAGCTTTAAACGGACGGTATCAATACGTTGCTTTCGCATATTTGCTGATAACGCCAATCGTCTAAACCAATTAAATATGTTATACGCAAGAGCGTGTACTTGAAGTCTGTTGGCATTTACAATTCGGGGATGACTGCTTACGGAAGCAAAATCAAAACCAGATTTACTCTCTTTGATAAAGTTTTCCATCAGTCCTCGCTTACAGTAAATTTTGATAAGATACTCTGGTGATGAATCCATGTTTGTGACAATGAATGTGTACATGTAAACCATCTGGTTTTCCGGCTTTTCAACCTTGCATACTACACGTCTTCCATAAGGCCATGGACCAGCTTTGTACATGAATTCACCATAAATTACTGCATAATCGACTTTGTTATTTCTAGTGATTTCATCAAGCTCATCCACAAGATGGGATGCTTTTCCACGGAGAATACCATTCTCCTTCAGCCGGATTACATAGTTTGTGCCATTTTCCTCGCACTGCTTGTAAAGGCCAGGTGTAGCAAAACCGCTATCACCACGAAGCAGAATTCGGATTGACGGATAATCATTCAGATATTCATCAAGTATTGGTTGCAAGAAATCAACCACTCCAGTGCAGGAATACTGTGTTCCATCACGAAGTTGGATTTTTATCAAATCCCCGGTCAATCCATCATAACAGACAAGCGGATGGTATCCATTGCTTTGATAATGAACGTTAAAGGCTCTGCCTTCCTGTTTACCGTATGCATCAAGAAGAGTGGAATCCAAATCCAAAATGACAGCCTGTGGCATCTGAACACTGTAAACTCTTTTTCGAAGTATTCTGCCAATTGTAAGGAATTGGTTTAAAGTATCTTCATCCATACGATTAAAGAATCTTGATACCGTAGGTTGTGAAGCTAAAGCATCTTTATTTAGCACTGCTTTAAATACTGGATCATTTGTAAGTTCATCTGAAGCATCATCTTCAAAGTAACCTGCAATGATCATATATATCATCTGAAGGAGATTCTCCTTGTCAGTGTGATATCTAAAAGATGCAGAATCATTGGTCTTAAATGAGTGACTGAAAAGTTTATCAATGCCAAGTTTGCTTACGAATTCTTTGATAAGAAGTAAGCCTGCATCGGAGGATAAATCTCCTCCATCAAAATTTATTTTAATCTGTCTATTGCTTTCTAGTGATAAGGTGTTTACAATACTCATAAAGGGCTCCTTTGGGTTATTATTTAAGATTCGACACCTTAATTTTACCACAAATGGATGCTCTTTTTTTATTCACTTGATAGGTGAAACAGCAATATTCAATTAAAATACAGTAATCATGTGGCTTTCAGCCACTTCACACGGCATAGCCGTGAATAATATAGGATTATTTTTTTGAAAGATATTTTAGAACAATAGATAGGTAGAAAAAGCTTCAAATCCTGTGTATAATTAAGAAATAAAGATCGAGACAAACGTAAATTTGTGGATGTGAATTTGACAGTAATAAAAACATATAAGGAGAGATGAGAATGAAAATGGAAATAATTGTGGCATTGATAGCAGCTGGAGCGACTGTATTAACAATTATTGGTTCAATAGTAGCCGTAAAAGTAACAAGTAATTCACAAATAAAGGAACAGAAAATTATAGCTGATCGAGAAATGAAAAGGAAGTATTATAATGCATTTATTGAGGCTTTTACCCAAAAGTTATTTTATATAAACAAGCCTGATTGTATGGAAAAGATTGAAGCTGAAATGACTTTTGTATTAGAAGCAAATAGGTTACCATTGTATGCTTCAGAGGAAATGATTCAATTCATAGAAAGAATTAAAAATTCCACAATTGCAAAAGAAACTAAGATGGAAGAATTTTTAGTGATTTTAAGAAAAGATTTGTGCGAAAATTCATTTGACAATTTCTCGGATATAAAGAAAATTACCCTTGTAATGCCCAATAGGGTTATTTATACAGATTTAAATGGGCGAAAAAATATCATTTAGCAAAATTGTATTAAAATATAATGGGCGACAACTTCCAGTCTATAAGGATCATATTCCCAAAAAAAGACCGCTTGCACTTCTGTGTAGGCGGTTCTCTTATATTCTAAACGATATGTAATCAGATGATAAATTGACGCTTTTTCTTGGCTGACAAAACCTTGCAGAGAACATCATCCACTGCATCAGTATATCTGCCTTCTGTGATAAGATTATTTTTCAGTCGGATAAGTGACTGAATGACTCTGCTCTGTTCATCGGCTGTTAGGTAAACATGGTATTTCTGTTCTCTCATAACATCAACCTCACACTTTCTTATTTTTGATTTAATGATATATTAAAATAAAAAATATCTCAAACATGCAAAAAGGCTTCCACCCTCACGGGTAAAAGCCTTTTTGCAAAAATATTATTTTATCTGCAAACCATTCGACACTATTTCATCTGTTGCAAATTTCTTTTTTAATGAAGGTGTTGCAAAAGTGTTGCAAAAGACAACAACCACTAAATGCAAAGTCTGCAAACCCGCATAAATTCTGAGGTTTCAGGCATCTCCAAACTAAGCGTCCCTATTCAAACTCTTCCCAAAGGAAGTATCATCAAATCAAAAATGCTGATTTTATGCGGCATTCCACCGCATCTATTTCATCAAATGTTACTCTTTTCATATCGTTTTTAAAAACTTTAGTAGCAAATTAGTTGCAATTATTCCCTGTTGCTTCTATGAAATCCATGGCAGATATAATCTACTTTTACTACTAAAAACGAATAATCAAATGTGGCTTGCAGGTGCTTAACTGTGCCTGCTGCCACACCCACTATGAAAGGAGCTTTTCTATGAGCAATCAACACAAACATCCAACTATAAGTTTTAGAATTAGCGATGCTGAACGCAAACAAATCGAAGCCCGCATCCTTGCCAGCGGCATGATGAAGAAGGATTACTTTGTCCGTTCTTGCATCTATAACCGCATCTGCGTTGTCGGCAAGAAAGAAACTATATATCCTCTTGTACAGACTGTTAATGCACTATATCTACAATTACTTGAAATGCAGAAAGCATTTACTGAATGCTGTGAACATCAAACTTTAAACAATCTTCCCACAAGTGATGAAATCAAGGAACTGCAAACCGACTATAACAATATGCTTACAGCCATCATTGATCTGCTTGATGGTTCTAAGTATCTGTGGGAAGGAGAACATCATGAAACAAAATAACCCTTGTTACCTGTTTAGCATGTATGAACCTGATACAGATTCCGTTATTGTTAATGCCATCAATGATACATATACTGGCACACCTCTTTCTATCAGTTGTAAAAAATATAATTCATCTGTCTTGCTTGATACGCCTGATGATATTGTGTATCTGTACCGACTGGCACATGAGAATCCTCTGCTATATGCTGAATTAGCTTGTAAACCTAATGGATTACAGGAATATGTGAACGCTATGAATGAATTCAATTAACACCTAAAACAGTCCTTTCACACAACTTTGTTAGGACTGTTTTTTACTCGCAAATTACTTTCTCATATTTATGATATGTAATTGAAACCCCTGTCATATCTTCTAAACTATATGTACCCTTTTTTAAAATAATTGTTTCGTCTTGTATTTCACAACTCATAACCACAAATTTACCGTCATAATTTGATACTATAGCTCTATTCTGTTCAATAACCTCATACTCTTTCTTATCAGCAATTTCATAGTTAATTTTTATTGTAATCCCTATAGCTACATTTAAAACATATAGTATCAACGCTATTGCTAATATTATCTTTCCGCACACACTGTATTTCTTATTTTTCCAGAAGAAATTCCTTATGATTATAAAATAAGCTATCACTATGTCGACAATTAAAAACACGCCAATTGTTGCATAATTATCTATAAATCGTCTCAACCATGCCCAAGGAATAATTTCTATTAGGTTAATCGTATAAGAAAGATTTTGAAAGAACATAATATATACCGTTATAATAAATGTAAATATCACATATAATTTGCTATTCATTTTTTTATTTATGTATGAAAATATAAATGGGTAAACAAACAATGCCAATGCACAAAAAATAAAAATCAATTTATTCTCAAACATTTCTGTTCCATCAAAGTATTTTCCATCTATTCCATAAAAATTCGAACACGAAACAGAAAAGTTTTTTGAAATTACCAAATTTATCATTTCTACTAAAGTTATACTTGTAGCCAAACCTGTACTCAAAATATTCCATATATTATCTTTCAAAAATTGTTTAGTCTTATTATCTTTTATACTTTTAATAACATTTCCTTGACTGTCAACTATGTCCCTGTTTTCTTTATCCTGCATATCTGCTCTTCCTTATACTTGCTTCATCACCCATAATAATACCCAAGAATATATGAATGTTATAAACAAATTTAACTAATTTCTTGAAATATCATCCCTGTTTCAATTCTATATCATAATAAATAATTTAACTTGAGACAAGGATGTTCATTTCAATATTCTAATACTGTAAATTCACAAATCTTTACTTTCTAACACAATGTTCTTTTACTTTTCATTCGATTTCTGTGATATTTTCTTATTCATTATCCATTGTCTATAAGTATAATAATTTTCTTTTCCAACAAGTTCCATTAAAAATTCTTTAAAAGTCTGATCTATAGGAATCGTCACAAAGAAAAATAACCGCTTTCTTGGTCTTGAACAACAAACATAAAACAAATTACGATTTCGTTCAAAAGAAATCTGCTTCCCACTCGGAATGGAAGCCTTTCCAGTTATCATAGGTGCATATGTTTCAAACTGGTACATATTCCACCCCCTACTAATGACAAAAATAACATTGTCATATTCTTCCCCTTTGACTCCATGTTCTGTGGAAAATAACGCTTCAGGATATAAAAATTCTATTG
>ERZ812616.767-NODE-767-length-42451-cov-3.210916_pt1 | contig 42451 bp, 32 predicted proteins | sample MGYA00376249_ERZ812616 | MGnify/ENA primary metagenome ERZ812616 (study PRJEB26924, sample SAMEA4378265) | human gut metagenome | biome: human gut; feature: human-associated habitat; material: faeces | place: China | collected 2013 ...
CTTTGTGGAGATAGCTACACAACGTTCGTAATCCGGTTCTGTCTCACCGGTAAGTATACCCTTGATTTCACGGAACTGGCGGCGTACCTCATCCACCATGTGACCGGCAGCACGGCCAACAGCGTTCATTGTCAATCCGCAGAAGAGGAATGCCATCATACTACCCAAGAACATACCCGAAAGTACTTTCGGATTCATCAGCGTCACATCATAAAGATGCATGAAGTCGAAGAAGGTGGCATCCTGAAGAGCCACGGCATCCCCATGGGGAAGCGCTAATTCCGTGGTTCCCAAACGGGTCAGTCCAATACGGATTTCTTCAATATAAGAGGCTAACAGGGCAAGTCCCGTAAGTGCAGCCGAACCAATAGCAAAGCCCTTTCCGGTAGCGGCAGTAGTATTACCCAAAGAGTCGAGGGCATCCGTACGTTTACGCACTTCCACACCCAGACCGGACATTTCAGCGTTTCCGCCCGCATTATCAGCAATAGGACCGTAAGCATCCGTAGCAAGCGTGATGCCCAGGGTAGAAAGCATACCTACGGCGGCAATACCGATACCGTAAAGTCCCATTCCGACATTATTAAAATCGAATCCGGAAGCAAAGAGGAATGAGCAGATAATACCGACTACGACTGCCAATACCGGAATGGCGGTAGACATCATTCCCAGTCCGAGCCCCGAGATAATAACGGTGGCCGGCCCTGTCAGTCCTGCTTCGGATACCCGCCTGGTTGGCTTATACGATTGCGAAGTATAATATTCCGTAGCCTGTCCGATCACGATACCGACCAGCAAACCGATAATCACCGAGCAACTGATCCAGAACCAGTTGTCGAGCCCCAGCAGATACAGGATGCCGAAGGTGGAAATGGCGATAAGTACCGAACTCAGGTTGGTGCCGACAGCCAGTGCTTTCAGCAATTGCCGGATCGTGGCATTCTCGTTCGTGCGTACGGCAAATATTCCGATGATGGAAAGAACGATACCTACGGCGGCGATCAGCATCGGAGCGATAACTGCCTTGTATTGCATTTCCACATTACCGGAAGAAACGAAAGCGGCAGCACCCAGGGCAGCCGTGGCCAGGATAGAACCGCAGTACGACTCATAGAGGTCGGCACCCATACCGGCAACGTCGCCTACATTATCGCCCACGTTGTCGGCGATGGTAGCCGGGTTTCGCGGATCGTCTTCCGGAATGCCGGCTTCAACCTTACCTACCAGGTCGGCACCCACGTCGGCAGCTTTCGTATAGATACCACCTCCCACACGGGCAAATAGGGCCTGGGTGGAGGCTCCCATACCGAAGGTCAGCATGGTGGTAGTGATTATGGTCAGTTTATGTGTAGGATTCAATGCTTCGTCGGGGATAAGGGCATTCAATAGGAAATACCAGAAAGAGATATCGAGCAGTCCGAGTCCGACCACTACCAGTCCCATCACGGCCCCGCTACGGAAGGCAACCTGCAACCCCTTGTTTAAGGAACTACGGGCGGCGTTGGCGGTACGGGCGGAAGCATACGTGGCTGTTTTCATCCCCAGAAATCCGGCCAGCCCCGAGAAGAAACCGCCGGTCAGGAAGGCAATGGGAACCCATTCGTTCTGCACGCCGAAGCCATAGGCCATAATGGAAAATAAGATGACCAATACAAGGAAAACCGAAGCTACTACCTTGTATTGTTGTTTCAGGTACGACATCGCACCTTCACGCACGTACGAGGCGATTTTTGCCATCGTTTCCGTTCCTTCACTCTCTTTCATCATTTGCCGGAAGAAGAACCAGGCAAATACCAGCGCCAGGATCGACGCAACGGGAATAATCCAAAAAATACTTGTTATCATAGCAGTTCGATTTAAAAGTTTCTTTCGGAAGAAGGCTTTCAAAGCCTTGTTTCGGTCACCGTAAATGTAGCAAAAATAAAGACGTAGAGAAACTTTTTTGGAAATAATACTGTTTCATTCTAAAAAAAACAGCATATTTGTTACCGTTAAAAAGATGAGACATACAATGACGCAAGATTCAAACCATACAACGACCTATAAGTTGGGCCTGGCCCTGAGTGGAGGAGGCGCAAAGGGATTTGCACACATCGGTGTGTTTAAATTATTGGAAGAGTGTGGATTGATGCCTGATGTAATCGTGGGAACGAGTGTCGGTGCGTTGATGGGTGCTTTGTTTGCCGACGGTTATTCGGCTGACGAGATAAAAGAACTTTTTAGCGGCCGTGAATTCTCCGAGTTTGCACAACTCCAACTTCCTAAGTCGGGATTGTTTGACAGCAAACGTTTCCGGCATTTCTTACGACGCCATTTGAGAGCAAAAACGTTTGAAGAACTGAAGACCCCTCTGATTGTGATGGCTACCGATCTCGATAATGGTGAAAGCCATGAGTTTCGTAGCGGGCCGATTGTGGAAGCTGTTACTGCTTCGTGTAGTATACCTATTATTTTTAGCCCGGTGGTTATCAATGGGGTACATTATGTAGATGGCGGTCTGTTCCATAACTTCCCGGTTTCCATTATCCGCGATTCGTGCGAAAGGGTGATCGGGGTGAACGTGAGCCCGCTTGTTTCACAGAAATACAAACAGACGATCTTCCATATTGCCGAGCGTTCGTATCATTATATGTTCCGCGCCAATACGATAGAAGACCGTGAAATGTGCGACGTATTGATCGAGGCGGAAGAATTCGGCATGTATAAAACCTTCGATCTGGAGAATGTGGATCAGATTTCCAAAATCGGTTATTCTGCCGCTGTCCGGGCATTCGAACTGGTGATACAAGAAAATAAATATGAAACTCTGGTAAAAGCAATTACATCCCATAAGACGAATATCCTTATGCCGTAATTGAGTCCGGCCTGTGCTGGAGTTCCTTTTACCGATAACTTAAAAGTTGATAAAAGCGATGAAACAAAAGGACAAAATGATCATATATCAGGTCTTTCCCCGCTGGTTTGGAAATTCAACCTTTCCATTGGTGAAAAACGGTAGTATTGCGGAAAACGGAGTAGGTAAATTTTCTGCTTTTACTCCTACGGCGTTGGCAAAGATCAAGGAACTGGGTACTACGCATGTTTGGTATACCGGTGTGATCGAACATGCTACCCAAACGGATTATACTGCTTACCAGATACGTAAGGATCATTCGGCTGTTGTAAAAGGGAAGGCCGGCTCTCCTTATGCTATAAAAGATTACTACGATATCGATCCTGACCTGGCCGACCGGGTGCCCAATCGTATGAAAGAATTTGAGGCATTGGTGAAACGGACGCACGATGCGGGGATGAAAGTAATCATCGACTTTGTTCCGAACCATGTGGCACGCGAATATCATTCGGATGCACGTCTTTCGTTTGTGGAAGACCTGGGACAGCATGACAATACAACGAAAGCTTTCGACATTAACAATAACTTCTATTATATTCCCGGACAGCCTTTGCAGCTGCATTTTGGCGCCAACCAGGAAGATTTTGAATACAGCGAGTTTCCGGCTAAAGTAACGGGTAACAACCATTTCGATGCAGCACCCGACCGGAACGATTGGTATGAAACCGTGAAGTTGAATTATGGGGTGGATTATGTGAATGACGGCATCTGCCATTTCAATCCGATACCGAACACCTGGACGAAGATGCTCGATATCCTGCTGTTCTGGGCAGGAAAAGGCATCGACGGTTTCCGTTGCGATATGGCGGAAATGGTCCCGGTAGAGTTTTGGAACTGGGTGATCCCGAAGGTGAAAGAGAAACACGATGTATGCTTTATCGCTGAAGTGTATAACCCGAACGAATACCGCAATTATATTTTCAACGGCCATTTCGATTATCTGTATGATAAGGTAGGCCTGTACGACACCATACGTGCCGTGATGTGTAACCAGGCTCCGGCAACTAATATTTCCGGCTGCTGGCAAGCCCTGGAAGGTATACAGCCACACATGCTGAATTTCCTCGAAAACCATGACGAGCAGCGCGTGGCGTCTTACTTTTTTGCCGGTGATCCGCGCCCGGGTATTCCGGGTATGATCCTGTCGGCCACCATGAACACCAATCCGGTGATGATTTATAGCGGTCAGGAACTGGGTGAGCCGGGCATGGACGAAGAAGGGTTCAGCGGGCGTGACGGCCGTACCACGATATTCGATTATTGGAGTGTGGAAAGCTTGCGTAACTGGATCAACGATGGCGCTTTCGATGGCGGCAAACTGACTTCCGAGCAACGTCTTCTTCGTACGAAGTATGCAAAAATACTGAACATCGCTAAAACAGAACAGGTTATTACCCTAGGGGCGTTCTACGACCTGATGTATGCCAACTCGCGTAATCCGTATTTTAACGCGAACCGCCAGTATGTGTTTATGCGTAAATACCTGAACGAAGTGTTGCTGGTTGTTGTCAATTTCGATAAGAGCGAGCAGACCGTACGGGTGAAAATTCCATCGGAAGCGTTTCATTCGCTGGGATTTGACGATAATAGGGCTGCTGTCCTGACCGATTTACTGACAGGAGAGACGAGTATCAGCACACTGACGGCGGCTTGTCCGTTCCAGCTGACTCTTCCTGCCTATTCCGGTAAGCTACTGAAGTTTACGTATAAGAAATAATTGGTTTACATACGAAATACTGATAAGAGGGGCGGGGGTGACTCGCCCTTCTTGTTGAAAGTTTTCTGAAGATAAGGAGATTATTGCAAATAAGTTTTGTACTTTTGCATCACAATTCAAATCTATTTACTTAAGATAAATATTCGGAATAATGAGTGCACAAACTCCTTTCTTGGTGTTTTCGGGAACCAACTCCCGGTATCTTGCAGAGAAAATTTGCAATAGTCTTGGTTGTCCTCTGGGACAGATGAACATTCAACACTTTGCTGACGGTGAATTTTCAGTTTCTTACGAAGAGTCTATCCGCGGCCGCGATGTGTTCCTGGTTCAATCAACATTTCCTAATTCGGACAATCTGATGGAGCTTCTCCTGATGATTGATGCTGCTAAACGTGCTTCTGCACACTCTGTAATTGCTGTCGTTCCTTATTTTGGTTGGGCCCGTCAGGACAGAAAGGATAAACCCCGTGTGTCTATCGGTGCGAAACTGATCGCTGATATGTTGAGTACAGCCGGTATCGACCGTTTGATTACTATGGACTTGCATGCTGACCAGATCCAGGGATTCTTTAATGTTCCGGTGGATCATTTGTATGCTTCTTCCATCTTCCTTGATTATATTAAAAACGAACTGCCTCTCGATAACTTGTGTATCGCGACTCCGGATGTGGGTGGTACGAAACGTGCCAGCAGCTATTCCAAGTATCTGGGATTACCGATGGTTATCTGTCATAAGTCACGTTTACGTGCCAATGAGGTGGCAGAAATGCGTATCATTGGTGATGTAGAAGGTCTGGATGTCCTTTTGGTAGACGATATGGTGGATACAGCCGGTACAATCACGAAGGCTGCCAACCTGATGTTGGAGAACGGTGCGAAGTCGGTTCGCGCTATTGCCAGCCACGCTGTTATGTCTGATCCGGCTTCAACACGTGTTGACCAGTCGGCGCTGACTGAAATGATCTTTACAGACTCTATTCCTTACGCTAAGAAATGCGAAAAGGTGAAGGTATTGTCTGTCGCTGATATGTTTGCCGAAGCAATCCGTCGTGTTTGCAGTGGCGAGTCTATCAGTTCTTTGTATGCTATTTGATTTTATATAAAATAATAAACAGGCACGGATTACACATTTATTTGTGGTTCCGTGCCTGTTTTTTTATGCTTATTCCCCGATATATCCTTTCAGGGCATTGACATAGTTTTCGAATGCCTGCCTGCCGGGAGGTGCTATGCGGCAGGTGGTACGGGGTTTCTTTCCAACAAAACTTTTTTCAACTTCTATATAGCCGGCTTCGCTCAGTTTATCTATCTGCACACTCAGGTTGCCGGCCGTTGCCTGTGTCTTTTCTTTCAGGTAGACAAAATCTGCCTCCTCGACCGAAAGAAGTATAGACATCACGGCGAGCCGTAATTGGGAGTGGAGTAGCGGATCTAGTTCTTTAAACATTGCTTTTGAGCTTTATTGTTGACGATATGTCCGGGTATGATCATCATAAACACGAACGATAAACCGAAGTAAAGATACCATAAAGTGGTCGCTTTTTCGCCAATTATCAGCATGGTAAGCATATAGATTGCGATAATAAAAGCGATCAGAGGTGTATAAGTCATCCAGCGCTCCTGTATGATAATTCCGGTAATGGAAACGCCGATTCCGCAATAAATCAAAGAGAGCGGCAGCATCAGGATAAAGTCGATATACCGGGCGAAACTAAATTCGATGATACCGATCGTCAGAAAAGTAACGATGAACATCCAGCCCATTACCTGCCATACCTGAGAAATGACTTTGTCGGTGTAAGTTACAACTTTCGGAGGCCTTTGTCTTTGTCTGTAAGACATTATCGGCCATATAACGAACATCAGCATCCATCCCCAACTCCATATAAAGTTGTGTGTAAGACTAATCAGTACAAATAAAACGATCGATAGGACGGTTGTGAAATAGCCATATATTAGCATGATATTCCCTTGTCCAATCTCCATGTTCTTTTTACTGGAGTTTATCATTTGAGTGATGAGCGCTAGGCTCTCTTTCTCGTTTAGTGTTCTTTCTTCCATGATTTTATTTATTTTTTATTTTGTTCTTAATATGTTGTTCAAAGATAATGTCATTGTTTTTAACGGTCAATCATTCCGGTTTATTTTTCGTTTAACCGGTTTCTTTCCGAGTCGGAACTCCGTTCCACCGTCTTCTTTTTGATCTTCTTGCCGTTGTTGAAGTTCCAGGTCAGGGAAACTTTGAATGTACGTCCCAGGCTGCCGCTTTCGTAATGGCTCCGTGTCGTATATGCATCGATATGACTCACGAAATTATTGTAGCGGTTGAAGATGTTGTTGACCGATGCTGTTAACAGGAAACGGTTACCGGCGAATTTTTTTCGTGCAGACAGGCTGAATATATGGCGGGAGGCGATTTCACTGTTCCCGGAATATAGGCGGCTTGTTCCGTTGTACTGAGCTTCCAGCGTGATGTCTTCCGGTAATTGGAAAGATGTGTTCACGTTGGCAAAGGCCAGATAATGATGTGCGAAAGCGGCTTCTTCCGTCATGCGGATATCTTGCTTTACACCTACGAAATTAGCCGTCAGATCGAGCCACGGGGTCGGTTGCAGCGGTATGTTGGCTGCGACGAACCAATGGTTTTCGATGTCGTGGTTTTCATAGGTGATGTAGGATATGTTCGGATCGGTTGCATCTTGTTTACAGAATTCGCGGATCAAGTCGTGGTGCAGGTTACCGCCGATAGTCAATGTATAACGGTAATTGTAGACTATGGTGGCGCTGAAACGGTTGATATACGTTGGTTTCAGATACGGATTGCCGATGTTATAGCTGTAATCGGATGTCTGAAGGCGGTTCGGATTGAGCGTATAGAACGCCGGGCGTTCGATATTGCGGGCATATTGTCCGACAAGCATCCATGTTTTCAGGTTGTTGAAAGCGTATGTGATATTCAGATTCGGGAAAAGATCGAAATAATCCCGGTCGATGTGGTCGCTTTTATTGGAAGTTCGGGTATATTCTCCCCTTACTCCTGCGATGAACGACCAACGGTTGACATCGGCAGAAAAGGAAACGTATGCTCCGAAGATGTTCTCTTTATATTTGAGTGCGTATCCGTATCCCGGGTTTACGTTCCATTGTTGGTTTTCCGACAAGCCTTCGTAGCATGCGTTATCGTCCATGAATGTATAGGTGTACTTCAGGCCGGTGTTCAGCGACATTCCCTTTTTGAGATACTTCCTGAGTGCGATGTCCGATGTGACGATCTGGTAGGTTGCATCCGAATTGCTCCTGTATGTACTGTCTTTATTCCATTCTTTCTGCATGGTGTAGTAGTTGTTCTTTCCGGTTGACTTTTTATTGGCGTAATCCGTGATCAGTTTAAGGACGGAACCTTTATTGTCGAGCTTATGCAGGTAGTTTACCGTGGCGGATAATGTATTATAGTCGTCTTTCTGATAATAATCTCCTGTACTGTTCAATAGAAAACCTTGTTTCGTTAATTCCGTTTCGCTGTAAGAACTACTTTTGGAAACTTGTCCGATATATTCTATTTCTGCACCTATACTGTTAAGTGTGTCGATTTCAAAAATGGAGCTGATACGTCCGGTTCCGTAGTTCGAACGGGTATCGAATTCGGAAAGACTCGAAAAACGGTCGCTGTCGTTCGTGTATTCTCTGGAGGAAGTCATTTCGCTATTGTTCTTAGGTGTGAAAGAACCTGATGCTGCTGCATTTACCGTCCATTTCCCCATACGGGCGTTTAATGTCGCGGAAGGCAGATAACGGTTTAGGGAAGATGATAAAACCGTCCCCATCATTATATTTCCCTGCACGCCGTTGTACTGTCGTTGACGGAGTGTGATCGAAATGATCCCGCCACGGGAACTGGCTTCATATTCTGCCCCGGCAATGGGAATGACTTCTATCCGTTTGATCTCTTCTGATTTCATGGAACGTAAGTAGGAGAGAAGTTCTTCGCCGGTGAGTTTAATCTCTCGGTTGTCGACAAATACTTTTGTGCCCTGCGCACCATTTATGGATATGTTTTCGTCCGTCAGCCATACGCCGGGAGCCTGTGAGAGTAACTCGGTTCCGTCTTTACCGCTGGAAGGGGAAACGGATAATATGAAGCGATCGGCTTTCCGTTCAATGTTTTTAGCTTGTACCACGACCTCTTTCAAGGCATAGGAGGATTGTTTCAGTGAAATGGTATCGGGGTGGGAGAGCGGTAACCGGATGGTTTTCCGTACCGGATCGTATCCGAGACATTGGGTGACGACGGTATAAGTTCCGTTTTCTACTTCCAGTTTGAAGTCACCTTCATCATTGGTCGTAACCCCGGCTTTCTGTATATCATCTTTCAGCAGAACAATCGTGGCATATTCAATCCTTTTTCCCGGTTCATCCGTTATATGTCCGGAGTAAACCGTCGTTCCTGCCGGCTTTTGGGCTATGCTCGAAAAGCTGGCAGCGAAAATGAACAGGAGGAACGAGGTACTTTTCATGGTATTATTCGCTTGAAGGATAATATAATTTAAGCTTGACTGTCTCTTCTTCTTTTTGAGTTTTGCAATTTTTCATGACATATCCTTCGGCCGGTTTATGGTCGTCAGTGAAATCCATTTTATGATTGCCGTTCTCATCGTGGAAGACTGAGAGGTCGAACTGTTCCCATTCTACGTTTTCGAGTATGACGGTGGCTTCTCCTTTTTCGGGTTTAGCCATACCGTATACGGGTTTGCTTTCTTTTCCAGACTGGGCCATGACGAGGATCATGCCGTTATCTCCCCGGATATTACTGATTTTTACTGTAATAGTCCGCGACCAGGCCATGCTGCCGGTAAAAAACATTGCCATGATAATTAGTAATATTGTCCGTTTCATTTTTCTTCCTCCTCTTCTTTAATCATATAATGACTAGCGATCTCCAATCCCAGATTGATGCCCCAACCGGCTATTACCCACAAAACCCACCAGTAATATGGACTTGTGACATAATTTACTACTGCCAAAAAACTGCATATAACGATATAGCGGAGGATATTCATCTTCAGCTGTGCTGGAAATGAATTGTTTTTCTTGTTTGAGTTTACTGTTGCTTCCATTGTTGTTCTCTCTTTAATTGTTGTTTGTAAATAGGTTTATATTATAAACCATAGATGGATTAAAAAAGTGCAAGGAGCTGCGCGTTTCTCACTTACACACCGCAAATATAAAATGGTTTATAATATAAACCAAATGAAACAGGAAAAAAATAGACTGATCTGGTATAAATTTATTTTTCTATCCTATCTGATGTAGATTACATGGCGTACTAAATGAAATTACTATGGCGGGAAATCAGTGGTTGATAACCATCAACCGAACGGCTGATAATTATCAACCATGCGGTTGACGGTTATCGACCGTATGGCTGACAATTATCGGCCATTAAAAACTACTTGGAATAAATGAGATGAGTTTAGGTCAAACTTCTTGTTTGTAAGCGCTTTAGGTAATAAAAGAGTACATAAAATGTGAATGTACTCTTTTATTATTTAAAATAGATCGGCATGAGAACCGGTATCTGTGAATAAAAGTATTAATTCCGTATCGTTTTGGTCCCAGACCAACAACCAGTCCGATTGGATATGGCATTCCCACAGGCCTTCGTATTTACCACTTAATTTGTGTGGGCGGTATTCTGCAGGGAGGTTTCCAGTTGTTTCAAGAAGTTTGGATACTTTTTCGAATATGGAAATGTTGTATCCTCTTTTTTTTACAGAGCTTCAAATCTTTTTTGAATTTACCTGTATAGTTGAGTGTGTATTTCTTGTTCATCCGAAAATTTGTTTCATCATATCCTCTGTACTTTCAGCATGATAGATTCTTCCGGCTTTCACGTCTTCCAATGCTTCATCCAGTCCACATTTCTTTTCTTTGCGAACAGTGATGCTTCCTCCCATGCTTTTTATCAGTTTACGTATAGCAGATACGTATTTTTCGGGAATGGAGATTTCGAATGTTTTTAAAGTTGTTGTTTCCATAGTTGTTTATATTATAGTCTGATACAAAGATAGGTATAATTATTGACAAAGGTTTATTTTTCTTCGTCGATTATCATACCGCTACCCAGGCAGAGATGATGGTCTTTGTCGTAGACAACACCGTACTGGCCGGGGGCGATTCCCTGTATTTTGTTCTCGGACTCGATGCGATATAAATCTCCGATACGGCGGATACGTCCCAGGGTAAAGTCCGGTGTATGGCGGATTTTGAAGGTGATTTCCTTCTCGTCGGTAAACTCTCCCCACGGGTCTTCGGTGATGAAGTCGAAACCGTGCAGGTTGATCGTTTTGCCGTATTGTGTTTCCGGGTCGTAGCCGTTGGAGACGTAGATGATATTGCGTTTGATATCTTTCTTGATAACGAACCAGGGGCCGCCGCTCAATCCGAGACCTTTGCGCTGTCCGATCGTGTGAAACCAGTAGCCGTTGTGTTTACCTAAGACTTTACCTGTTTCCAGTTCGACGATCTTGCCGACACGTTTTCCCAGGTAACGTTCGATAAAGTCGTTGTAGTTGATCTTGCCGAGGAAACAGATACCCTGGCTGTCCTTACGCATGGCACTGGGTAGCTTCTGTTCGGCGGCGATGGCGCGTACTTCGGATTTCATGAGGTGACCGATCGGGAACATCAGCTTCTGGATTTGCAGACGGGTGATCTGTCCGAGGAAGTCGGTCTGGTCCTTTACCGGGTCTTTAGCGGTAGAAAGCCATACTTTGCCGTCTATCTCGGTCGTTGTGGCGTAATGGCCGGTTGCGATCTTGTCGAAGTCTTTTCCCCATTTCTCTTCGAAGCAGCCGAACTTGATAAATTTGTTGCACATCATGTCCGGGTTGGGAGTGAGGCCGCGCTTCACCGAGTCGATCGTGTAGCTGACCACCTTGTCCCAATATTCGTCATGCAGGGATACCACTTCCATGCGGCAACCGTATTTGCGTGCTATATAAGATGTTATTTCTATGTCTTCTTCGGCAGGGCAGTCGATATATCCGTCTTTATCTTCCATACCGATACGGATATAGAAGATGGTAGGATCGTATCCTGCCTCCTTCAACTGATGGACAACTACAGAGCTGTCCACACCTCCTGATACTAATGCTGCTATTTCCATTCTTTCTAAATATATCGGCTACAAAGGTACAAAATATTAGGGTGATATTCCTATGGCTTCGATTTATTCGTTACCTTTGCGGGAGAGCCTTTCGTTGTAATACTTCAGAAAAAACAAAAGAGTTATTATAAATAATATGAGAAATACAATAGTATCGCTTATGACAGCAATGGCATTGACTGCTTGTGCTGGTCCGAAAGAAAATAAAGGACAGGCACCGCAGGAGGATTTTAATTATGTGGTAGACCAGTTCGCCGACCTGCAGATTCTTCGTTATCAGGTTCCCGGATTCGAGTCTCTTTCACTGAAACAAAAACAGTTATTATATCATTTGTCGCAGGCTGCGCTGATGGGGCGTGATATATTCTTTGATCAGAATTGTCGCTATAACCTGCCGATCCGTCGCACACTGGAGACGATTTACACAACGTATAAAGGAAACCGGGAAGATGCGCAGTTCAAGGCGCTGGAGACTTACCTGAAACGGGTGTGGTTTTCAAGCGGCATCCATCATCATTATGCAGAGGATAAGTTTGTTCCCGGATTTACACCTGAGTTTTTCAAGAGTTGTCTGGAACAGGTAGACGTGGCTAATCTTCCTTTACGTGAAGGGCAGACACTGGAGCAGTTTGTCGCTGAGATATCTCCGGTGATCTTTGATCCGTCCGTATTGGCGAAGCGTACCGTGCAGAGCGGTGATCAGGATCTGATTCTGGCATCCGCCAATAATTACTATGGCGGAGGTGTTACCGAGAAAGAGGTGGAAGACTTTTATACTGCCATGAAAGCGGGAAAAGATACTATCACCCCGATTTCTTACGGTCTGAACAGCCGTTTGGTGAAAGAGAACGGAAAGATCGTTGAGAAGGTGTGGAAAGTCGGCGGCCTTTATTCGGCAGCCATCGAACAGATAGTCGGCGAGTTGCAGAAAGCTGTGCCTTTTGCCGAGAACGATGCACAGAAAGCAATCATCGAAAAACTGATCGAATACTATCAGACAGGCGATCTGAAGACGTTTGATGCTTATTCCATCCTTTGGGTAGAAGATACGACATCCGATGTGGACTTTGTAAACGGCTTTATCGAAACTTACGGCGATCCGCTGGGAATGAAGGCCAGCTGGGAATCAACCGTGAACTTTATCAACAAGGAAGCAACAAAGCGTACAAAGATTATCAGCGACAACGCACAATGGTTTGAAGATCATTCCCCAGTAGACAAACGTTTCAAAAAAGAAAAGGTGAAGGGTGTAAGCGCCAAGGTGATTACCATCGCTATGCTGGGAGGCGATTGCTATCCGGCAACTCCGATCGGCATCAATCTGCCGAATGCAGACTGGATACGCCGCGACCACGGTTCGAAATCAGTTACTATCGAGAATATAACGGAAGCCTACGATAAGGCTTCGCAAGGCAATGGTTTTAGCGAAGAGTTCGTTTGGAGTGACGTTGAACGTGAGGCGTTGAAGAAATACGGATTTATCACGGATAATTTACATACGGATTTGCACGAATGTCTGGGACATGGTTCCGGTAAACTGTTGCCGGATACGGAATCCGGAGCCTTGAAAGCGTACGATTCTACGCTTGAAGAAGCTCGTGCCGACTTGTTCGGATTGTATTATCTGGGTGATCCGAAATTAGTGGAATTAGGTTTGGTGCCGGATGCAGAAGCATATAAGGCAGAGTATTATAAGTATATTATGAATGGCCTGATGACACAACTTGTCCGTATCGAAGCCGGTAAGAATGTGGAAGAAGCCCACATGCGTAACCGTCAGTTGATTGCTCAATGGGCCTACGAGAACGGTAAAGCCGATAACGTGATCGAATATAAGAAACGTGACGGCAAAACATACGTAATTGTAAACGATTACGAAAAACTCCGTAATCTCTTCGGTACGTTACTGGCTGAAGTACAGCGAATCAAGAGCGAAGGCGATTTTGCATCCGGAAAGAAACTGGTGGAAGATTATGGCGTAAAAGTAGACCAGACATTACACGACGAAGTGCTTGCCCGTTATGCTAAACTGAACCTGGCTCCTTACAAAGGTTTTGTGAACCCGGTTATGAAAGAGGTGAAGAACGATAACGGAGAAGTGACCGATATCGTCCTCGATTATACCGAAGGTTACACGGACCAGATGCTTCGTTACAGTAACGATTATTCATTCCTCCCATCTTACAACGACTAAGCTATGTTGCAGGAACAATTAAGAGAAATAAAAATCCAGCTCCGCATGGCAATGAATGGCGTTACATCCACCAGCATGCGCGAGAAGGGGATAAACTATAAACTGAACTTCGGTGTTCCTCTGCCCGAAATAAAGCAGATTGCTGCTATGCACGAACCCGGTTCGGAGCTGGCAGCGGCTCTGTGGAAAGAAGATATCCGTGAGTTCAAGATACTGGCATCCATGTTACAGCCTGCGGATGATTTTCCTTTCGATCAGGCAAAGCAATGGGTGAAAGAAATACCCTATCTGGAAATCGCAGAGCAATGCAGCCGTAATCTGTTTTGCAAGTTGACTTATGTCGATAACCTTCTTTTGGGATTAATCTTCAATGTGGAAGACGAGTATGCCCGTACGGTGGCTTATCTGATTTGGGCGGAACTGTTCAAGGAGGGGAAAACGGTGGTTGCACCTGTAAGAGCTGCATTTATTGTGGAATGTATGCGGACGATCGCCTGGCCCGACTTCGGCGCTACCTGGAAAGAGAAGCAGGCAGCTGTAAAAGCAATGAAATTTTACGGTCGCCAGTCTGCCGATCATGCCCGGCAAATGTTAAGTGGTTTCGATGAGTTTCCGGAGTTCATGGAGACGCCGGAAGGACAGGAAATATATAATGATTTAAAATTTGAATTTGAATATTATAGCTAAGGCTTTGCGTTTAAAATAAATGCGCTAACTTTGTCGGTCGCGTAGAGTCGCAACGAAATGGATGAAAAGAAGTACATAGAGATGAAGCAGTCGTTTACGGAGTATCTGACTGAGAAAAAACTACGAAAGACGGAGGAAAGATATGCTATATTTGAATGCATATGTCGTTTCTCGGGTCATTTCGACATGTACTCACTCCAGGAAAAACTGGAAGAGACGAACTTCCATGTGAGCAAGGCAACGCTTTACAATACGCTGGACGTGCTGGAAGACGGTGGCCTGATCGTGCGGCATCAACTCAACGCTCAATCGGTTCAATACGAACTCCGGGCTTTGGCGGAAACGCATCTTCATCTGATCTGTATGAAGTGCGGGGCGATCCGGGAAATGAAAGACAGTATGCTGAAAAAGGATGTCAACAATCTGAAGATATCCCGTTTCACACCTGAGTTTCATGCGTTGTATATTTATGGGATATGCAGTAAATGCAAGTTCAAGCTTCAGCAGAAGAATGGTAAATAAGAATATTAATAGTCTATTATAAAGATAACATGAAAGTAGATGTTTTATTAGGATTGCAATGGGGTGACGAGGGCAAAGGTAAAGTTGTCGACGTGCTGACTCCGAATTACGATGTAATCACTCGTTTTCAGGGAGGTCCCAATGCAGGACACACATTGGAGTTTAACGGAGAAAAGTATATCCTTCGTTCTATTCCGTCAGGTATTTTCCAGGGTGGAAAAGTGAATGTAATCGGTAATGGCGTCGTTCTCGACCCGTTATTGTTCAAGCAGGAAGCCGAAGCGCTTGCTGCCAGTGGTCACGACCTGACCAAACAACTTTGTATTTCCAAGAAGGCACACCTGATCCTGCCTACCCACCGTATGCTGGATGCTGCTTACGAAGCGGCTAAAGGTTCAGGTAAGATCGGTACGACCGGTAAAGGTATCGGCCCGACATATACAGACAAGATCAGCCGTAACGGTCTCCGTGTAGGTGACTTGCTGCATAACTTCGATGAAAAATATGCTGCTGCCAAGGCACGTCACGAAGCAATCCTGAAATCACTGAACTATTCTTATGATATCAAGGAACTGGAAGCTCAATGGTTTGAAGCATTGGAATATCTGAAACAATTCAACCTGATCGACAGCGAACATGTGGTAAACAACTACCTGAAAGACGGTAAGTCTGTTTTGGCAGAAGGCGCACAGGGAACTATGCTGGATATCGACTTCGGTTCTTATCCGTTCGTGACTTCTTCGAATACGATCTGTGCCGGTTGTTGTACGGGTCTGGGCGTATCTCCGCGTAATATCGGTGAAGTATACGGTATCTTCAAGGCGTATTGTACACGTGTCGGTAGCGGTCCGTTCCCGACAGAGTTGTTCGATGAAACAGGCGATCTGCTTTGTACGTTAGGGCATGAGTTCGGTTCTGTAACAGGACGTAAACGTCGTTGCGGCTGGATCGACCTGGTAGCTTTGAAATATGCCGTTATGATCAACGGCGTAAGCCAGCTTATCATGATGAAGAGCGACGTACTCGATAGCTTCGAAACGATCAAGGCTTGTGTGGCTTACAAGATCAACGGCGAAGAAGTAACGGAATTTCCGTTCGAGATCGACGATACGATCGAACCGGTATACGTTGAACTGCCGGGTTGGAAGACTGACATGACAAAGATGCAGAGCGAAGATGAATTCCCTGAAGAATTCAACGCTTACCTTTCCTTCCTGGAAGAAGAGTTGGGTGTTCCCGTTAAAATCGTGTCAGTAGGACCTGACCGTGAACAGACAATTATCCGGTATACGGAAGAATAAACCTCATATACTATTACAAAATGGCAGAAGACCACCTCTCAGCAGGCCCATCTTCTGCCATTTTTGTTTTTGGCAGACTTTTTGTAAGACATTTCTTGTATAACACTTAATTAATTAGAGCATTATGAGCATGTATTGGATTATATTTATTGGTTTTGCCTTGTTAAGCTGGCTGGTATCTTCCCGACTGAAAAACAAGTTTGAGAAGTATTCTAAGATCCCTATGCCTAACGGTATGACCGGAAAGGACGTGGCTGAGAAGATGTTGCATGATAACGGCATTTACGACGTGAAGGTGATTTCTACTCCCGGACATTTGACAGACCATTACAATCCTGCAAATCAAACGGTGAATCTTAGTGAATCGGTATATTACAGTAATAGTATTGCTGCGGCTGCCGTTGCAGCCCATGAATGCGGTCATGCGGTACAGCATGCCACTTCGTATGCTCCGCTGAAGATGCGGTCGGCATTGGTGCCGGTGGTCAGCTTCGCTTCGAATATCATGACGTGGGTGTTGCTGGGCGGTATGTTGCTGATCCATCAGTTCCCGCAGTTGCTGCTGTTCGGTATCATTCTGTTCGCATCGACGACATTGTTCAGCTTTATCACGTTGCCGGTTGAGATCAATGCCAGCCAGCGTGCATTGGTTTGGTTGAGTAGTGCCGGCATAACGAATGTCAGTACGCATGGAATGGCGGAAGATGCTTTGCGTTCTGCTGCTTATACCTATGTGGTGGCTGCTTTGGGATCGCTGGCTACCTTATTATATTATGTAATGATCTTCCTGGGCGGAAGAAGCCGCGACTAAACGAAAATGACTGCGGCAGCGGATAAAACTGGCTGCTGCAGTGAATAGGGACTGGCTGCTGCACCCACTAAAAATAGCTGCCCTCGGGCAGCTATTTTTATTTCTTCTTTTTCTTCGCTTTACGGGTATCTTTCTCCATAAAATAAACCCAGATCAGTACTCCTATAAGTAATGTCATAGGGATTGAAAAAGCCATGAGAATATTTGCCATAACTACTCCTCCTTTAATTTAATTAGTAATAAACCTATTCCCAGGAAACATGAAGTAGATATAATTCCAATAGAATAAATAAGAATCGTATTGTCTCCAAAATCCTTTAGTAAGGCAGTAATAATAACACCTGTTATAGTGTACTTGGCTAAATCGATAGCAAAACTACCGATCTCGCCATACAACGCTTTTTTCTGTTTCTTTTTCATAGTTATGTGTTTTGTAGTTTATGTTACAAACGTAATAAAAAGAAACCGGTAAAACAATCAACTTAACCGGAAAACTACGAAATTGAAACAAAATACCTATCAGTAGCTTCATAAGATTTAAAGGGCTGGTTGGTGTCGTCCTCTATTATATCCCTTGGGATGACGTTGGCACTTACCAGCAGTTAAAGTAGAAATACTGCTAGATTGTATGCCGCAATATTTACAAATGTATTTTTGTTTCTCAGTACTTTCGTATAGTTTATGCCGTCCTTTATTATATCCGTCAGGGTGGCGTTGACAGTAACCGGAAGTTAATGCAGATACTGTGGACGATTTGTGACCACAGTATTTGCAATAGTAATTTCTTTTATTCGTAGACGCACTGCATAGTAATATCATTAATAAAAGAACCGAATGTTTAAATATTTTCATAGGCCTTTGTTCTATAGTTTGATATTATACTCTGTTGTAAAAGAGGTAATATACTCTGCGATTTTATAGATGAGTTCGTTCGATGCCATGGAAAGTTGGTTAGTATGGATAAGTAATTTCGGATTTTCTGGATTATTTCCTCTATGAATATTTAACCAAAATCTACCAACAGGTTGTGTCGGTTGTTTCCATGTTACTTGAAATAATTTTTCCAAATCAATTCCATACGTCTTGGGATAATGTCCACAGGCAACCAGGACTATTGGGAAATGTTGGAAGAAAGGATGGGCGAACATTACTTTTCTCAGATCAATAGATGCTTGAGTTTTACTTTTATCAGTCAAGTGACTGTATTTTGCGATGTTTGCGCTAAAGTCGGTAGTAAAGCAATTTTCGTGGAATTTGATGGTTTTATTATCTGGAGTTTTCAGAATGTGGTTTAATAGTTTTTGATATTGATACCATGTACGACTTGTTCCTTTATCACCTCCAACTTTATATATTTGTCCTTTGTAAGGATAAAGAGGGTTATAGGGTGGGTAGTTTTTAATATCTTCCAAACTTTTACATTGGTTGATGTTTTCTTTCCAGTTTTCTATATTACTATCAAGCTCCCAAGATTGTTGTTGCTTATTATCTGGAGCAATGGCAGCTTCTTTTCCGATTATTAAAATATTAGCATTAGGGTTACCACATCCGATGAAAGAGGTCGCCTGAACTGTCATATCCTGAAATTCATTTGTGTAAATCATAATATTGCGTTTTTAATGTGATTGAACAAATGTATTAATTGGTTTTTACTTATGGAAATCCAAGGTCTATTTTTTGTTGAATTTCTACGGAGTGGCGAAGAGTCAAAACTTTTGTGATAGATGTGGTACTATGTTTGTTCGGAATCTACGAATTTGAAACAAAATACCTACCTTTGCATTCCATATAATAATTTAATAGATAGAAGTCGGTCAGCTACGACGATAAAGAAGAGCGGACAGTATATGCAGAAGCCATCTATACCAAAAGGTACAAGAGATTTTTCGCCTGAAGAAATGGCGAAACGTAATTATATATTCAACACTATTCGCGACGTATATCATCTGTACGGATTTCAGCAAATCGAAACACCGGCCATGGAGAACCTGTCTACTTTGATGGGCAAATATGGTGAAGAAGGTGATAAGCTGCTTTTTAAGATATTAAACTCAGGCGATTGCTTCTCCGGCATTACCGATGAGGAGCTATTGGAACGTAATGCTGTAAAGTTTGGCGTGAAAGCCTGCGAGAAAGGTCTGCGTTACGACCTGACCGTGCCTTTTGCCCGTTACGTGGTTCAGCACCGTAATGATATAACATTTCCTTTCAAACGTTATCAGATACAGCCTGTGTGGCGTGCCGACCGTCCGCAGAAAGGACGTTACCGCGAATTCTACCAGTGTGATGGTGACGTGGTCGGTTCTGACTCGCTGATCAATGAAGTGGAACTGATCCAGATCATGGATGAGGTATTCCACCGCTTCGATATCCGCGTTTGTATCAAGATGAACAACCGTAAAATCTTATCCGGTATCGCCGAGATCATTGGTGAAGCAGATAAGATTGTCGACATAACTGTCGCTATCGACAAGTTGGATAAGATCGGCCTGGACAATGTAAACGAGGAACTTCGCTCGAAAGGGCTTACCGAAGAAGCCATTGCTCGCTTGCAGCCGATCATTATGCTGGCAGGAACTAACCGCGAAAAGCTGGCCGTGTTGAAAGAACAACTAGCTGCCTCCGAGATCGCCATGAAAGGTGTGGAAGAAATGACCTTCATCCTCGATCGTATCGATCAGCTGCCTATGAACTCCGAACTGGAGCTTGACCTGACTTTGGCACGCGGACTAAACTACTACACCGGCGCCATTTTCGAAGTAAAAGCACTCGACGTTCAGATCGGAAGTATCACCGGAGGCGGACGGTATGACAACTTGACCGGCGTATTTGGCATGGACGGTGTGTCAGGTGTCGGTATCTCTTTCGGTGCAGACCGTATCTTCGACGTGCTGAACCAGCTGGATCTCTATCCTGCCGACTCGTTGAAGACAACACAACTCTTGTTTGTCAACTTCGGCGAGAAAGAAGAAAGTTATCTGCTGCCTATTATCGCCAAGGTACGTGCCGCCGGTATCCGTACCGAACTCTTTCCGGAAGCTGCCAAGATGAAGAAACAGATGGGATATGCCGATACGAAGAAAATCCCGTTTGTCGCCATCGTCGGTGAAACGGAAATGAACGAAGGCAAGATCAACCTGAAGAATATGATCACAGGCGAACAGGTCCCTGTCACTGTGGAAGAGCTGATCGCACAGTTCTGATTTGCTTAAGGAAACTAACGAATACAACGACTTCTCTTTGAACGGGAGAAGTCGTTGTCCTTTATATTTGCCGCTTATGAAAATATACAGTTTAATTCTCGCAATCGCTTTATGCCTCTCTTCCTGCTCGTTCCAACCGAGAGCCTCGTGGGTGACGACTACTGAAAACAAACCGTGGCAGGAACAGGACGACCTGATCTCTGTATCCCCGGATACCATTCCGGAGATCGATGCGATTATCCATACCCATAAAAAGCAACAGAAGATAGACGGTTTCGGAGCCTGCTTCAATGAGTTGGGATGGATCTCTTTGAGTAAACTCGATCCGATCGTAAGGGAAGAAATCATGGAAGAACTCTTTTTCCCCGAGATAGGAGCGAACTTCACCATCTGCCGTATGCCGATCGGTGCCAACGACTTCTCCCGCGACTGGTATTCTTATAATGAGATAGACGGCGACTTTGATATGGCGTATTTCACCATCGCCAACGATCAGCAAACACTGATTCCTTTTATCAAGAATGCACAGAAATACAATTCGGACTTGAGTATCTGGGCTTCCCCCTGGTGTCCCCCTTCCTGGATGAAATACAATAAACATTATGCATCAGCCTATACGGGAGAGAATTTCAACGAGAAATACCGTAACGGACTGGCAGCCGATAAAGTCGGCTACGAAGGTTCGGATATGTTTATCCAGGACTCCCTCTATCTTCAGGCTTACGCCTTGTATTTCTCAAAATTCATCGAAGCCTACCGCGAACAAGGTATCGACATCTTTGCCGTCATGCCGCAAAACGAATTCAACTCGGCCCAGATATTCCCCAGCTGTTGCTGGACGGCAACCTCTCTGGCTAACTTTATCGGTAACTATCTCGGTCCGGCCATGAAGGAGCAAGATGTAAATGTCATGTTCGGAACGATGGAGCGTGCCAATGAAGCCCTGGTCGACACTGTCCTGACAGATCCGGCAAGTGCTGAATATATCAAAGGCGTCGGTTTTCAATGGGCGGGGAAAGGTGCGATCAAAGGTATACACGAACGTTATCCCGATATGAAACTCTACCAGACCGAGCAGGAATGCGGTGACGGGAAGAACGACTGGAGCGGTGCCGTTTACTCATGGAACCTGATGCGTCATTACCTGGATAACGGTGCTTCGGCCTATATGTATTGGAATATTTCCCTCGAAAAAGGCGGTATCAGCCGTTGGGGATGGGCGCAGAACTCGCTGGTGGTGGTGGATGCCGATACGAAGACTTTCCGCTTCACTCCCGAATATTATATAATGAAACATCTGAGCCACTATGTGCAACCCGGTGCCCGTAAACTGGAAACATCCGGTCTGTATGCCAATTTGATGGCTTTTATCAATCCCGATAAAAGTATCGTTGTTGCTCTGGCGAACGAAGGGAACGACGATCGGCAGGTGGCTCTCGAAATAGACGGCCTCGTATATCAACCTGTATTACCGGCACATTCCATTGCTACTCTCCTGATAGACTAATCGGTAGCATACCATATATTAAGGTAAGGGATGGCAGGTTTTAACTTTTTCATCCCTTCTTTTTTTGCTTTTGGGCTTGCTGGAAATTAATTTTGGGCATGGTCGAAATCAATTTTGAGCTAGCCCAAAATTAAATTGAGGCATGCCCAAAAGAATAAAAATCCGGGAGTAATCAGTTAAAATATCCTGACCTATGAACTACTTCCTCTGCACTTTTGTTCTAGTCTCGAAGCAAAAAAGGTGATAAAGATAGTCATCCTGTCAGTCAGGTCAGCCTATCTAACTGTCGTGTTATGCAAATTTGTCAGTCTTTTCCCTGCCAATTATTTTGGCACAGATTTCGTATAGAAGTAAACGTGAATTAGAAATACACATATAAACATAACATTATTAACAATTAAAAAATATATCAAAGATGAACATTAGACCATTAGCAGACAGAGTGCTTATCAAGCCGGCTGCAGCAGAAGAAAAGACACTTGGCGGAATCATTATCCCTGATTCAGCAAAAGAAAAACCTTTAAAAGGTGAAGTTGTTGCCGTAGGTAACGGAACAAAGGATGAAGAAATGGTTGTGAAGAGTGGCGATACTGTACTGTACGGAAAGTATGCAGGAACAGAAATCGAACTGGACGGTGAAAAGTTTTTGATCATGCGTCAGTCTGATATCTTAGCTATTATCTAATTCATTAACGGACAATAAAAAATAATATAATCATGGCAAAAGAAATTAAGTACGATATGGATGCCCGCGACCTTTTGAAGAAAGGCGTGGACGAACTGGCAAATGCAGTAAAAGTAACATTAGGCCCGAAAGGTCGTAACGTTATCATCGAAAAGAAATTCGGTGCTCCTCACATTACAAAAGACGGTGTAACGGTTGCAAAAGAAGTTGAATTGGCTTGCCCGTTCGAAAACATGGGTGCTCAGTTGGTTAAAGAAGTGGCTTCAAAGACTAACGACAATGCAGGTGACGGTACTACTACTGCTACTGTATTGGCACAATCCATCATCGGTGTTGGTTTGAAGAACGTTACAGCAGGTGCTAACCCAATGGACCTGAAACGCGGTATCGACAAAGCTGTTGCCAAAGTGGTTGAAAAGATCGCTGACCAGGCTGAAGAAGTAGGCGACCAGTTCGAAAAGATCGAACACGTTGCTAAAATCTCTGCCAACGGTGACGAAACGATCGGTAAACTGATTGCTGAAGCTATGCAGAAAGTGAAGAAAGAAGGCGTTATCACAGTGGAAGAAGCTAAAGGTACTGAAACTACAGTAGACGTAGTAGAAGGTATGCAGTTCGACCGTGGTTACATCTCTCCGTACTTCGTAACAAATACAGAAAAGATGGAATGCGAGATGGAAAATCCGTATATCCTGATCTACGACAAGAAGATCTCTGTATTGAAAGACCTGCTTCCTATCCTTGAACCGGCTGTTCAGAGCGGACGTCCTCTGTTGATCATCGCTGAAGATATCGACAGTGAAGCATTGGCAACATTGGTTGTGAACCGTCTGCGTGGTTCTCTGAAGATCTGTGCTGTGAAGGCTCCGGGCTTCGGTGACCGTCGTAAAGCTATGTTGGAAGATATCGCTGTATTGACAGGTGGTGTTGTTATCTCCGAAGAAAAAGGTTTGAAACTGGAAGGTGCTACAATGGACATGTTGGGTACTGCTGAAAAGGTTACTGTAGACAAAGATACTACTATCATTGTTAACGGTGCAGGCGACAAAGCTGCTATCCAAGCTCGTATCGGTCAGATCAAGACTCAGATCGAAAACACTACTTCCGATTACGATAAAGAAAAACTGCAGGAACGTCTGGCTAAGATGGCAGGTGGTGTAGCTGTTCTTTATGTAGGTGCTCCTTCTGAAGTGGAAATGAAAGAAAAGAAAGACCGTGTTGACGATGCTTTGCATGCAACCCGCGCTGCTATCGAAGAAGGTACAGTTCCTGGTGGTGGTGTAGCTTACATCCGTGCTATCGAAGCATTGGAAGGAATGAAGGGCGAAAACGAAGACGAAACAACAGGTATCGAAATCGTTAAACGTGCTATCGAAGAACCGTTGCGTCAGATCGTTGCTAACGCTGGTAAAGAAGGTGCTGTTATCGTTCAGAAAGTAAAAGAAGGTAAAGGTGACTTCGGTTACAATGCTCGTACAGACAAATATGAAAACCTGTGTGCAGTAGGTGTAATCGACCCGGCTAAGGTGACTCGTGTTGCTTTGGAAAATGCAGCTTCTATCGCTGGTATGTTCCTGACAACAGAATGTGTGATCGCAGAGAAGAAAGAAGATACTCCTGCTATGCCTCCGATGAACCCAGGTATGGGCGGAATGGGTGGCATGATGTAATCTCTTCCCATAAGATAAATTATAAACGGCTGCTTCCGAAAAAAGGAAGTGGCCGTTTTTTTATTATATTTGTCGCGGTTTACATATATAATAATGTATAGTGATAAAGATTAAAGAAGGATTTAAAGGAGAACGTTTTGTCTCTTTGCCGGACGAATTGCTGGAGGCTTATAGCCGGGAACCGCTTATCGGTAATTTATATGTCCGTAAGATCGGTTTCTTTCCCCGGGTGAAGTACCATTATGTACAGAAAGACCAGGGATGTAGTTATGCTATGCTTATCTATTGTATAGAAGGGGAGGGCTGGTATACCATTCATGGGAAGACTTATCCGGTGAAGCAGAACCAATACATCATTATACCTCCGAATGTACCCTATTCCTTTGGTTCTTCCGAACATAATCCCTGGACGATATACTGGGTTCATTTCATGGGGAGACTTGGCCGGGAGTTTCTACCGTCTACACCGGTGCCGGGTATAATCCTGCCGGGCGAATATTCCCGCCTGCAAGACCGTGTACAATTGTTTGAAGAGATATACAGTTGCTTCTCGATGGGATATATTAAAGAATATATGGTTTATTCGTCGATGTGCCTATATATGTTCCTTACCTCTTTTTTGTATTTGGAGCAGTATCGTTATATTAATTTACCTAATCATAAGGAATACTCTTTTGCTTCCCGTGTGATCCATTACATGAATGAACATGTGGAGCGTAACCTGACTTTGGATCAGCTGGCGGCTTATTTTAAATATTCTCCATCCCATTTCTCTATGCTTTTCCAGAAGGAAACGGGCGTGTCGCCGATAAACTATTTTATCCGACTGAAGATACAGAAGGCCTGCCAGTATATCGTATTGACTAACCTGAAACTGAATGAGATATCCACAAAGCTTGGTTTTGAAGAGCCAGCTTACTTTTCGCGTACCTTTACGAAGGTGATGGGTATTTCTCCATCCGATTATCGTAAAAAAGAGTCGGAGCATAACAGGAGTCAGGAGGAATGATTTGATATGTCCTTAAAACCGCATTATTTGTACGTTTTAAACCAAGAATCGGATAAGAAAGCGTGGTTAAAGGGAAAAAAATATAATAAAAAAATAGTGCAACTAAAAAAGATATGTATCTTTGTCCTACAATTTAAGTGCAAGGTATGCACGCAAGAGAACAATTTGATGAGATTTGTTTGAGCTTTATATTTTATTACAGTATAGATTTTATTTGAACTTTATATTTTATTACTAATTAAATTATTTGATTATGAACAAAAAGTTTTCTACTCTTCTTGTCGGCGCCCTGCTGACAACAAGTCTTGGAGCTTTCGCGCAAGGTACTACACGTGTACATACCGATGAAAATAAGATCGGTCATGGTATTACTCTTCGCCCAACTGCAACAGCCAGTGCAGCAATTGGTGCTGGTATTAATCATTTTGATGCGGATAAATTGTATCAATTGACAGACGCAGATGGAAAAGTATTGATCCAGACTCGTAATTACCAGACAGGTGAATTGAATTTGAAGTTGGTTAATGTAGCAGAAGCTCCTATTAATGCATCTTTGTGGTCTATTAAAGTAACTAGCGACAACGTAAGTGGTGTTAGCTATACTATGACAAACAAAGAAACAAATCTGGAGTTGGTTTATGCACACGTTAATGCAATCAAGTTTGATGCACCGACAGTTACTTCAGGTGACAACGACAATGCAGCTTCTATTTTAGAAGGATGTCTGACTAACTGGACTTGGTATTCTACAATTTCTCAGAATACGGATTTTGAGTACAAACCTATCTATTCTTATTTTGCAAACCGTGACTCGGTAGTTGTTCTCCAGAAGAACTTAGGCGACGAGATCATTGCAGCAAAGTATTCTCATGTAGAAGCTGAAACAAATGTTCAGGCTATTACTGATGCTATCGAGTTGAAACCTGTTTTGGCTGGTGGTATCGTATTGAAGGCTGCTGACTTGAACAAGATGGTTGACTTCCAGTATAATGGTACTTTCAATATTGAATCAGCAGTAAATCCGACTACAACTAGTCCGTTCTTGACAAATACATTCTCGGCAACAGACTATAATGCAACAGACTACCCTGCTGTTGCTGCTGTTATGGCAGGAACTGCAGCTGAAAGACAGAAATTGGGTCTGTATGGGAATGCGAGCAATGGATTGCACCCTTCTCAATTCGTTTATTTCACAACTGCAGATGATAAAGTATTAAGTGTTGATACTGTTTTCTTTTCAAATAACAGTAAAGAATTGCCTATGACTTTATTGGCCGGTTTGCCGAAGGATGAAGCAATTACCGTTCCGGGTATGTCTCCTGCCGCTTGGGAAGCTCGTAGCTTGTTCAAGGTGACTTATTATCCTTCTCAGGACAGCTTAGTTTTCGAACCGATGAATGCTTTGAAGAAGAATGCAACTAAGGGTGCATGGCAGAATGCCGATTATGCATTCAACTCAACAAATAATGATGATAAATTATTGCATGTTGACGCTGCTATTAGTGGTAGAAAGCATAATGCTGATAATGGCGAGGTTGTTGTTCGTCTGGCATATTTGACAGATACAGAATGTGTTATCACAGCAAAGAATACTGAAGTAGATAATGGTATTGGACTTCCGGGTTCTCTGCAGACTAAGTTTACTTTCAAAGATAGAAAGTTTGATTATCTATCTCGTGCGAAAGTAGGCCAGGGCTTGTATTTCATCAAAGATGTAGCGACTGAAAAGTATGTTGTTGACAATTTCGTAGGTAAATTGATGCTGGATGCAGAAACAGCTGTTCAGGATTATAATGATATGCCGGCTACTATGTGGGTTGTTAAAACTACTGGTTGCGGGGATGTTCCTACAGTAGCTATCTACAACCGCGAATATGCAGACGAAGTATACGAAGGTCAGCTTTATTCTAATGAAGATGGTAGCGTTTACTTTATCAATCAGGACTTTAATAAATTTGAAGATAAGCAACTTCAACATTTGGATGCTTATACATTTACTGCTGTTGATAATAATGAAGCTAAGACAAGTGCTCGTCATGGTTACAAATATCTGAATAGCGCAGATTTGCTTTATACTAAATATTATCTGAACTATAACTTGTTTGCTAATCCGAACTTGTATCTGAATGTGACTGATTCTAAGAGTTTTGCTCCGACAGAAGGTCGGTCTACTACTTATGAATTGACCGAGGCTAAGGATGTGTTCGATACAAATGGTACAGCTATTGACGTTCCGTTCGGTTTTGGTAAAGAAATCGGTTTGCCTCAATTAATTAGAACTGGTTATGTTCTAAAGGTAAGCGACAAGAACTTGATTGATAACGATAAGATTTATGTATATCTGGTAAGTCCTAAGGGCAAGACTCCTTATTACAAGGCTATGACGAAGACGGAAGCTGCTGCTTCTGCTGCTGATGCTCCTAAACTGGCAGTATTCTATCTGAAAGCTGATCAGCGTATGCACAGTGATCTTGATGTACGTGCTTATGTGTTGGTTGATTTGAATAACGGTACAGCTTTAGATGTTGATAACGGCTGGATGCAGGCTAATTGCGAAGACGCTCCGGGTGAAATGACATATTTGCGTCTTGACAATATGGCTCCTGAAAGAGCAACAGCATTCTCTATTATTACTGACAACCGTCCATTGTATATGGATCTGGGTGAGGAAGGTAGATATATCAATATCTTCCGTGCGAGAGGTACAGGTTCTGAATACTTGTTCGAAGATTCTAACAACCAGAGCAATGCTCCGCAGGTTGTAAAAGACTTTGGTTACCTGGGTATGACAGCTGAAAAAATTCAGCCGGCCGGTAAAGAAAGCAAAACTGCTATCTATGCTGATTATGTAGTACGTTCTGACGAACGCATGCCTCAGTATCTGTTGGTTCTTCGTCCGGATACAGTAGAAGACGGCAAATGGTGTAACACCCACGGTTACAACCCGAACTGTGAACACGAAGTTGATTACAATGGTTACCTGGCCGGTAGCTTCCTGATCAACCTGACTGACTCAGTGAAGGGTAGCACTAACATGTTGAACAATCCTGACGTTTACAAATGGCAGTCTTACACTCGCCTTGGTTTCGTAGAAGGTGTTCACCAGGTAGATGCAGATGGCGAATATCTGTATATCTTGAAGGATGGCAGAAAGTTGGCAGACCTGAAGAATAAGGACGGCGTTCTTGATCCTCGCGACCTGTACAACGAAGCTATCTTCGAAAAGAAACCGGTAGACGGCTTACATAAGAACTATGCATTCTCTCTGCGTTTCACAGACGACGATCATAAGGACTTCTTACTGGAATCTAACCTGGATGAAGTATCTCATATTGCTTCGTTCAAGGGTGCATGGGTGAAAATCCACAATGGTGTACCTGTATTGGCTGAATACACTGTAGATAACGGTAACCACGAAGATGACGACAAGAAGATGCAGGAACTGATCAACCAGGCTCAGATCTTCAACTTAGAAGATACTAGCGATTATGCAACATCTAACGAAGGTGTTTCTACATCAGGTGTTAGCGTAATTGCAGGTGAAGGTACGATCACTATCCTGAATGCAACTGGTAAGACAGTTACTGTAAGCAACATCCTTGGTCAGACTGTAACAGTTCAGAATATCACTTCTGACAATGCAACTATCACTGCTCCTGCAGGTATCGTGGTTGTAGCTGTTGATGGTGAAAGTGCTGTTAAAGCTATCGTTAAATAAATAGGAAACTCCTGGTAAACCGTTAGGTTGACAGGTTACATACAACAAAGCCCCGCTGGTTATCCGGCGGGGCTTTTTGCGTATCAGGGAGCAGAATCGGAATATTGTACAACTCAATCGGAATAATATGACTTGCCGGAATTGCAGAAGATTGCTTCTTTTGTCAAGAAAATAATCTTTGCAATTATGAGAAAAAGAATACTATCGTTTAGTTGTCTTTGTATTTTGGCAATTACTTCATGTTCAACGCCTGAACGACAATTGGTGTGGAATATAGGTGTGGCTGACAGTTCGGCCGTCGATCTGGCTTTGGGGCCTGACCGTTATAAAGAATTTCTTGCCAATGACTTTGGCTTTGAAGACCGGTATTATCTGGTTGGGAAAAGTGATGCCAAAGAGTCATTCCCTTATGTATTGCCGGGGCCTGCCGACCAATGGGGAGGAACCTGGGCTACTTCCGGTCTGCGGACGCATGACACTAATATTCTCTTTGAGTTGGATAAACTTCCGGCGGAAGGAGAATGGAATCTGATAATAGATCTGGCCGACAACTCGCCGCATATTCCTCCTCTATTAAAAGTGATGATCAACAATTGTCAGGAAGAGAAGATACAACTGGCCCCGGGTGGGAGCGATGCCTCTATTACCGGTGACATGAGCCAGGCCAAACCTGTCCACTTGATTATTCCTGTAAAAAGAGAATCTTTGCGGAAAGGAGGAAACTGTATTACGCTATCCGTCTTGGAGGGATCATGGCTTGTATTCGATCATGTAGGATTGGAAGGTCCGGGAAGTGTCCGGGCGATCGCTCCGGAGAAAGTCTTTGTCCGTTCCGTAGAGGCTGCAAATTATGAAATAGAAGTAGAAGGAAAAAAAGTGCAACCGCTGCTTGTCGATGTGGAACATCTTGAAGGGCAGCCGCTTCTTTCTGTCAGGCTTGATGGAAAAGAGATCCTGTCTACCCGTCTGGATACAGCCCGTTATTGCCTTGAAGCTCCGATGCCTTCCGTTACGGAGGGAGTGACAAGTACCTTTGAGGTTCGTGCAGATGGAAAAGTAATTCAAAAAGGAGAGGTGCAACGTCAGCATCAACCGCTTCAGTCTTTGGCGGAATATGTCGATACAAGGATTGGAACGGCTCATTCCCGCTGGATGATAGCCCCTGGACCTTGGATGCCTTTCGGAATGGTCAAGCTGAGTCCCGATAATCAGAATGCAGGATGGCAGGCCGGTTATCAGCCGACCTTTGAAAGCGTAGGCTGCTTCAGTCATATCCATGAATGGACAATGGGTGGTTTGGGGATGATGCCGACAAACGGTCCTTTGCAGACTGTTATCGGTGACGAGTCTGATCCGGATTCCGGCTATCGCTCGCGGATCAATAAATTAAGTGAAGAGGCACCGTTGGGATATTATAAAGTCGATCTTACAGATTATGGTATCCGTGCGGAACTGACCGCAACCACTCATTGTGGTTTCCAACGCTATACTTTCCCGTCGGATAAAGACAGTGCCCGTGTCCTGGTCGATTTGCATATACCAGCAGAATATGATTATCAATTGAAAGATATCGAGATTAAGAAAGTGAGCGATACGCGTATCGAAGGATTTAGCCATCAGTTATCTAAAAATGTATGGAGTTCTGATGCAGACCAGGAATATACGATCCATTTCGTAATCGAATTTGACCAACCGATCTTGTCTATGGGAGGTTGGATAAATGAAAAGCAACAGCTGACAGATCGTCTGACGGCCCGTGATATAAAAGATGCCGGAGTTTGGCTACAGTTTGATGCCGGGAAGTCGCCGGTTGTACAGGCACGTTCCGGCTTGTCTCTGGTAAGCATAGCTAATGCGGCAGATAATTTGGAAAAGGAGATCAGTACTCCTTTCGGCTGGAAGTTCGATGCGGTACGTACTAATCAGCAGAATGTATGGAACGATTTGTTTAACCGGGTACAGATTACGACCAATAACCGGTTGGAGAAAGTTCGTTTTTATACGAATATGTACAGGGCGTTGTGTAGCCGTAATATATGGAGTGATGTAAACGGGGAATGGGTATCCGCCGATGAAAAAGTTCGTCGTTTTACGGATCCGGATGATGTGGCTTTGGGTTGTGATGCTTTCTGGAATACGTTTTGGAATCTGAATCAGTTCTGGAACCTGGTAACTCCGGAGTGGAGTAACCGCTGGGTAAAATCTCAGTTAGGAATGTATGATGCAAACGGATGGCTGGCAAAAGGCCCTGCCGGAATGGAATATATTCCTGTCATGGTGGCAGAGCATGAGATACCACTAATTGTTAGTGCCTGGCAAATGGGTATCCGTGATTTTGACGGAGAGAAAGCTTTTGAGGCTGTGAAAAAGATGCAGACGACACCCAGCCAGAAGGTTTGCGGTGGTTATGCCGGAAACCGTGATCTGGTTCCTTATCTGAAGCATCGATATGTGCCGACCGACCAGGGACGTTTCTCTAATACACTTGAATATTCATATGATGACTGGACCGTAGCTCAGTTTGCAAAAGCATTGAATAAGGAAGATGACTATAACTATTTTACAGAACGGGGGTCCTGGTGGCGAAATGCCATTAATCCGGAAACGGGATATGCCCAGATGCGTAGTAGCGATGGTAGTTGGGCGAAAGATTTCGATCCGTTCCATTCGGGAGCTAACCATCATTATGTAGAAGGGAATGCATGGCAGCTGACTTATTTTGTTCCTCAGGATGTCCCCGCACTAGCGGAAGTCATAGGGAAAGATCGCTTTGTGGAACGTCTGCAATGGGGATTTGAGGCCAGTGAGCCCTGGCGGTATAATGCACCGAACGACCAGTATTGGGATTATCCTGTGGTTCAGGGTAATCAGCAATCCATGCATTTTGCATTCCTGTTCAATTGGGTCGGTAAACCGTGGCTTACCCAGCGTTGGAGTCGTTCTATCGTAGAACGTTATTATGGAACGGGTATGGCTAATGCCTATCTGGGGGATGAGGATCAGGGGCAGATGAGTGCCTGGCTGATTATGGCCTCTTTGGGACTTTTCCAAACGGACGGAGGTTGTAGTACAGAGCCTGTGTACGAAATAGCAAGCCCTTTGTACGAAAAGGTTGTGATTGATTTGGGAGAACGTTTTGGCAGAGGTAAGACCTTTACGATCGAGGCTCGTGGCGCGTCCCGAAACAATAAATATGTACAAAGTGCCGTATTGAATGGCAAGCCCTTACAGTCTTTCCGCTTCCCGGCATCTGAACTATTAAAAGGCGGTTCTCTGGTTCTCGAAATGTCCTCGGAGCCTAATTATTCGTGGGGAGTGAAAGCTGATGAGTAAGACATTCTTTGTTTTGTCTGAATTATAATTTGTATTTCACAAGATATTTATGTTTAAATTTTCTATCATAAAGATGTGCTATCTTCTTTGTGATAGAAGATTTGTGTTGTTTTATTCTTGATAACAAGGTGGTTAGGTTGTATTTTGGAGTAGTAAGATAGTGCAAGTATATCGGATAATTTTATTATAATTCTGTAAAATATAATCTATTACTTTGTTGTAGAGTTAAGTAAGAATTACAGAGTAAAATTAATGAGATAATTATGGTATAGTATCATAAATACTAAATTACTAACTAATAATAATAGTATGAAACAAGTTAATCAAATGTCTAAACTTTTCGTTCGGGGCTTGAGTCGAAGGATGAAAATTCCAATGATCCTTATTTTGTCATTTTTAGTCTTTCCGGGCTATTTAGAGTCTAAAGAAGTGTTAACGCCCCCCCCCCCCCAGTTAAAAACGGATAATAATATCGCCGGTAAAGTAAAAGATGTTAACGGGGAGCCTCTATTAGGAGTCAATGTTATGGTAAAAGGAACCTCTGTTGGTACGGTGACGGATATGGATGGTTCTTATTCTCTTACAAATGTTACCTCTAAAGATGTACTAATTTTTTCATTCTTGGGAATGTTATCTCAGGAGGTGACAGTCGGAAATCGTTCTCAGATAGATGTTGTAATGACAGAGGATGTTATCGGGCTTGAAGATGTGGTCGTAACGGGCTATACATCGATGAAGCGTAAAGATATAACAGGTTCTGTCGCTTCCATAAGCGCTGAAAAGATCAGCAGAATCCCTGCTAATGATATTACTACCAGCCTGGTCGGAGTTCCGGGTATAAGAATGGATGGTAGTTCTATACGTATTCGCGGAACACGCTCTAGAAATGCCAGTAACGATCCTCTTATCGTATTAGATGGAATTCCTTATAATGAAACATTATCTTCCATCAATCCGGGTGATATTGAATCGATAGATGTGTTGAAAGATGCGTCATCCACCGCCATATATGGGGCCAAAGGAGCGAACGGAGTTATATTGGTCACTACCAAACAGGCAAAAAAGGGAAAAACGTTGGTCTCTTATGATGGTTTTGCCGGGATCGGAGTCAATAACTGGGGCTCTTTTGACGTAATGGATGCCGATGAATACACCGCTTTTAAACGTGAAGCTTACCGGGCGGCAGGGACATGGAACAGTGAGGCGGATGATGCCAAAGCTTTTGCCGGAGCAGAGATCTCAAATCTGGGCACTATGAATACTGATTGGGGCGGTGAATATTTTAGACGTAAGCGTTTTTGGACAAATCATGTAGTTACGATTGCTTCCGGGAACGATAAAACACAGTATAAAGTCTCTTTTAACTACCGGAATGACGATAGTCGCTATGAAAACAATCACTATGATAATTTTTATTTGACTACCGATCTTTCGCATCAAGTACTTCCTTTTCTGAAAGCCGGAGTTTCAAATCGTGCTTATTATACAATAAAAAATGACAAACCGGATGTTTTTCAGACAGTGATACACATGTCTCCTCTGACTCCGGTAAGGAATGGGGACGGTTCTTATAATACGTATCCGTTTGGTGATCCTTTTGTGAAAAACCCTTATCTGAATGAGAGTGATGAGGTTTATAAAGACAAGACGGAAGAATGGAAGATATTTCTTCGCCTTTTTGCAGAAGTTAACCTGGCAAAGAATCTGACTTATAATACAAACTTTGCTTATAGTCCTTCTTTTTCATCCAGAGGATATTACTATGACAACAGAAGTGTGTCTTATCAGGATGACCGTAATGTAGCAGGTATGCATAATAACCGTCAGGCGGACTGGGTGTGGAATAATGTATTGAATTATAAGCTGAGCTTCAAGAAACATACCTTTAACCTGTCGGGTGTATTTGAAATGCAGAACCGTCAGCTGGTAAATACCGGTATGTCGGGCAAAGAACAGGAATCACCGGCTTATCTGTGGTATAATATGGGAAGACTGGTAGATTCTAAAACTCTTTCTTCCAGCTTTACCCGTTCACAAATGGTTTCTTACATCGGACGTGTACAATACGATTATAATGACCGGTATATCTTTACTGCTTCTTTCAGAGAGGATGGGGCTTCCCAGCTTTCTCAGGGGCATAAATGGGCAACATTTCCCTCAGGAGCGATTGCCTGGCGTGCTTCAGAAGAAGAATTCATAAAGTCGTTAGGTTGGATTACCAACCTGAAGCTAAGAGCAAGCTACGGTTTAACAGGGAATTATGCTATTGCCGCATATGCAACTACCGGTAATTTGTATGGAACTTATGCAAACTTTAAAACAGAGTCTGGAGAAATTCATTATCCGGGTTTGGAGCCGGATACCCGACCGACACCGAACCTGGAATGGGAAAAGAATAAAATGCTCGATATCGGGTTGGACTTCGGATTCCTCGACGGTCTTATTTACGGTTCTGTCGACTGGTACGATTCCAAAAGTTACGATTTGCTTTATTTGAAAACACTTCCGTATACTACCGGGTTTAATCGCGCCTGGGATAATGTGGGAGATACGCGTAACAGAGGTATAGAAGCTTCTCTGTCCGGAACAATAATAAAGAAAAAAGATCTGGATCTGGGTGTGACTCTTTCTTACTATAGGAATAAAGAAGAGTTGGTGCGTTTGCAGGATCCAAAAATGAAAGAAGATATTAATAACGGATTGTTCGTTGGCTATCCTGTTAGCGGTGTGATCTATGATTATAAACAAGTCGGTATCTGGCAAACAGACGAGGCAGACCTGGCCTCTCTCTACGGACAGAAGCCTGGCGAAGTGAAAGTGGCTGACCTGGATGGTAATGGAAAGATAGATGGTAACGATCGTACGATCATTGGAACCAACAGACCTGACTGGGTAGGTGGCCTGCAGATCAGCGGACGCTGGAAAGACCTGGATTTCTCCGTTGATTGTTATGGTGAATTCGGGGCTATGGGTAGCGATGATTACAGTACGAGTTTCTGGGCTTCTGAAATGGGACGCTGGAATACTGTAAAGATTGACTATTGGACACCGGAGAACCCTTCAAACCGTCATCCTCGTCCTGTGGCCGGTCAAAGTATTAAGTATTTGAGTTCCACGGGATATCATAAGAATAATTACGTGAATCTCAGGAATGTAACTATAGGTTATACGTTACCTCAGACACTGACGAATAAAGTAGTTAAAAAAGTTCGTCTTTATGTAACCGCAAACGATCCTGTCCGGTTTAGTAAGTTTCAGAATTCAGGCGGTATTTCATGGTGGGAAACATTTTATATCTTCGGTGTGAATCTTCAGTTCTAATTATAATCGGAAAAAATATGAAAAAGATAATTATAACGGGCATGATAGCTCTTGGTATATCCGTATCGGGGTGCTCGGATTTTTTGAAAGAGGAATCGTATGGTTCGACGACTGCCATTTTTGGAGAAGAAAATGGTATTAAAGCACTCGTATACCAGTCGTATACAAAAGTAAATAACCTTTATGGAGGTGGGGGAGAATGGCCCGCTTTTACAGAACATGGAGCCGATTTATTCCTGAGAGGTGGTAATTTTACAGACATGGGAGTATGCGATTATTATGGATTGGATGCCTCTAACGGAAATGTAAGTTGGCTGTGGAACCACTGCTACAAGGCTTTGGCAAATATCAATACGTTTTTTGAAACCATCGATGATACGCCTTTTGCCAAAGAAGAAGAAAAAGATCAATACAAGGCGGAGATGAAAGTGATGCGTTCTCTCTTTCTTTGGATCATTACCGAAATGTGGGGAGATACCTATTTGCCTCGTACAACGGATGAGGTTGAAGGTATGGAAGCTCGCCGCTCTACTCGTGCTGACTTTTACAAAGAGATTATCGGAGGGTTGGAAGAAGCTATAACTATGTTGCCGGATAAAAGAACTTCAGAGTTTGGTCGTATAGATATGCCTTCGGCAAAAGCTTTTCTAGCCAGAATGTACTTATATAATGAACAGTTTGACGAAGCGATGGATATGGCTTCTCAGGTTATTGACGGTTCTTATGGCTTGGAACTTTCCACTTCACTGAAAGATTTGTGGAACGACAGTAAGCGGAATAAAGAATTTATCTGGACTACGGAGTTTGTAGAAGATGAGTCTTTTAAACAGAGTAGTTACTATTGGCAACATTTTGCAATGTTTATAGACCGTTTTGCCGGTGTAAAAACAGAATGTGGATGGACCGGCTATGGTGGTTGCGGTGCAGTTCCTTCCTTATATTATATATCTTTGTTTAATCACGATGCTGATTTGCGTTGGTCTGATTTGCATCAGTGGGTATGGTATTATAATGATCCGTCTGATGATACATCGGGTTTCCCGAATATGCAGGAGTTATATGCGGATACGGCTTTATATCTGAGTATCGATCCTATCTCTACTGAAGAAAAAGCCAGAATGGCTTCTTGTTATACCGCGTTTGACGTAAATGATCTGTATGATTCAAAAGGTGTACCGACTGATCGAAAGACATTTATAGGAATGACAAAATTTGATGACAATACCCGTCCGGGTGATATGTCTACCAATTCCGATCGGAACTATCCGGTATTACGTCTTGCTGAAATGTATCTGATCCGGGCAGAAGCAAAAATCAGAAGTACCAATAAGCAGGATTTGAAAGGAGCTGTTCAGGATATAATGACTATTCGGCAACGTGCTATAAAAAGCGGATATGAGAAAGAGATGACAGTTACGGAAAAAGATATGACTCCTGAATTTATTTTGGATGAACGCGGACGTGAATTGGCCGGAGAATTTCAGCGCAGACTTGATCTTAAACGTCTGGGCAAACTGGTCGAGCATGTTAAGCTTTATAATCCGGATGCTGCGGCTAACATAAAAGAATACCATAAAGTATGTCCGATACCGCAAACGCAGTTTGATGGTATGCCGGATTGGACTACCCTTGGTCAGAATGAAGGTTATTAAAATGAAATTATATGAGAACAAACTTTATAACAATAATAATGTTGGCAAGCCTTATGTGGATTTGCCTGTCATGCACAGACGATGACAATTCTTCCGCCAGGAATAATTTAGTAGAATGTATCCAGAAAGCGGAAACTTCGATTGCCGAATCTGTGGAAGCAAATGAAGAGGGTTGTATCGCTCCTGGTTCGAAATCTATTTTGCAGACACGGATAGACTGGGCGTATTTTATTCTTCAGAACTCTCCGTCGGATGAAGCATATACGAATGCGTTAGCCATATTGAATGATGCAATTGATGCTTTTTATGCTAATGTCGTTAAATCCGGAACTCCACTTTTTGGCATAGGATCCAAAATGAAGCTGGGAACTGTGGGTGAGTGGGGATTTGAAGAATCTTTTACCATAGAATGCCGGGTGAAATATAATGAGTTTGCGGGAGGCGATCAGAATGTGATTTCCTGTGAAAACGGAAATTCCGGATGGATGCTTAGAAGTAGTGGAAATGTCGTACAGTTCTATATCAATGACGGAGGTTGGGCAGGTTGCCAGACGCCGGCATTGGAATTGAATCGTTGGTATCATATTGCAGCAAGCTATGAAAAAGGTAAAGGGCTTGTATTATACCTGGACGGACAGAAAGTTGGAAGTTCTTCCTGCGGAACATTGGTTGTTAATTTAGTAGCCGATTTACAGGCCGGCACGGCACCTTCTTATTCCAATCGTTATATGAGAGGATATATCCAGGATCTGAGTCTGTGGAAAGATGCAAGAACTGCGGAAGAAGTGGTAACAGATGTAAACTGTAATTTCTCCGGGACGGAAGAAGGGCTGAATGCCTACTGGCCATTGTCTCTTAATCTGGGTACGGAGATTACGGATGAAACGGGCACACGTGTAGCCAGTCTGGTCGATGTTGTTTGGGAGAGTAATGAATAAAAGAGAATGAATATGGAAATAGTATCCTTTCAATGTCCTGACAGACGTTGGAAGGATATTTTTTCGGGAGGCCTTTCGCCTGAAAGAATACCTGATTAAATATTCTCGAAAAATAATTACAGGATATTTTGTTTTATAAAAAAAAACGCTACCTTTGCACCGCAATCACGAGAGATTGCTTACCTGAAAGTAATGAAATGCCCAGGTGGCGGAATTGGTAGACGCGCACGTTTCAGGTGCGTGTGTCGCGAGGCGTGCAGGTTCGAGTCCTGTTCTGGGCACCATTGGCGCGGATGGTGAAATTGGTAGACACGCTACTTTGAGGGGGTAGTGCCGGTTCCGGTGTGTGAGTTCGAATCTCATTCCGCGCACCATTCTTATAAAAAGTTGTCCGTAAAATTAATTGCAGAGATTAATTTTACGGACATTTTTGTTTTTATACGGTTGCTCTTCTATTTTAATCCTTTGATCTTCTGAATCAACTCTTTGGCGGAAATATCCAGAGATTCAACAGACATCCAGACAACTTTGTTATCCGGATTAATAACATATATTCGCGGAATAGTATTGTTGGCGAAGAGAGAGAAAACGTCACCATGAGTAGGATCTATATAGAAAGGCATTGTAAATTGATTGTCTTTCCAGTATTTGGATACGGTTTCGGTTGGTTCTTCACGTGAGATCGTTACCAATAAAAATTTAGGGTCGTCTTTTAGTTCTTTCCATACTTCTTCTATCACTGGCAATACCTTTTTGCAGTCAGGGCAATATGTTCCGAAAAACACCAGTAAAGACTCTTTGCCGAGAAACTGTTTAGAGTTGAATGTTTCCCCTTGAGCATCCTCTACGACAAATGGAGGGACTTGGTCGTTGATATTGACGTAGTTAATGGCGCCTTCGTCTCCATCCTCTTTGATACAGGAAGAAAGTAGGAGAGACAGTGAGAATATGAATAGATATGTTTTATTGATATTCATGTGTTGTATAATTTTAGTTTACGAAGATAAACAATGTCTTTTAATCTATGAAAGAAAAAGGACCGCCGTTTTGTAGATTTCACAACCTGTTATCAAAATGGACAGTCCTTTAAAGCAGCATCCCCTTTTTACCGCTTTATAATTACTAGTTCGCGATAATCTTTGCAATTTTTACTTACCACCGAGAATGGTTTTGATCAAATAAAATTGATTCGGATTCACATGTACTTGAGGTGAGGATGCCCGCTTGCTACTGGTATATAACATCTGTCCTCAGAGATTATATATCTGCAAGTTTTCGATGATCCTGTCTGAGATTTTATGTAGGGTTCCATTGTTCTTTCGCCTTTTATTCAAAAGTAAAAATATAGTCTTCTTTTTGATAAAAGACACCCAATAGCAAGTATTTAAATATGTATAAATAGCAAACTGAAAAAAGTAGGAATTTATTTACCGCCTATTTTGATGAATTAGGGAGCCTTCTTGCAAATGTTACGATTTCTGTCATTGAAAATGACAAACTATATTCTTTTAGTTGTTTTGATATAGATAAAATGATGCTGAATGTAAATATGGCTGTTTTTTATATCTTATTCATTAACAAACCGGATCTCTGGCCATATTATTTTTTTTAATGTAAAAATGGTCTGTTGTTTTATTTTTATATAGTCTGGTTTCCTGTGAATCTGACAGTTATATTTGTGATAACAAGAACGACAACCATTCCGGATTATCCGGAAAAACAGATTGATCTATGAAAAAGGATTTATTATATGATACTATCCTGAATGCAATACGGGAAAAGATTCCCAATAGGATCATACTTGCAAATACACTTGCAGAGCTGTTGAATATTGAGAAGGAGGCTGTCTATCGCCGTTTACGTGGCGAGGTTGCATTTTCTTTTGTCGAGATTGCTACAATATCGAGTTCTCTGGGCATTTCGCTCGATAATATAGTGGGGGCACGTTATATTAACAGTCGTCCTTTCCAGTTGAAGCTGGTAGAATATATTGATCCGGTAGACGTTGATTATCGTATGCTTGAACATTATATCTATATATTGAATTTGGGTAAGGATGATCCTAATTCGAAAGTGATGGATTGTACCAGTATTTTACCGCAATCGCTTTACCTGAACTATAAAACGATTGCACGTTTTTTTCTTTTTAAATGGATGTATCAGTGTAAAGATTTTGATGTAGTCCTGCGTTTTAAGGATATTCGTCCAACCGAACGGTTACTGAAAATACAGGAAAGGAGCGCTGCCTCCTCTCAATTGATCAGGCAAACATATTATGTATGGGATCCTCTGATATTTCATTACCTGGCCAATGATCTTAATTACTTTTTAAGTATCAATCTCTTGGAGCAGGAGGAAATGCAATTATTAAAAGAGGAACTGCTTTTATTTTTGGATGATATGGAAATTCTTGCAGCCCAGGGTAAATACTTTGAAACAGGCAACAGTATTTTCTTTTATATATCGAATATTAATTTTGATACCAGCTATCGTTGTGTGGAGGTTAAGCAATTTCGTGTTAGCCTGATTCGGGCATTCACCTTGAACGCTGCTGCCTCCCTGGATAAGAAAACGTATGAACGTATAAATAATTGGATTCAGGCAGTATTGAGATCGTCGACCATGATTTCCGTAAGTGGTGCAAAGCAACGCATACAATTTTTTGAAGAGCAGCGTGTAATTATAAATACTTTATAAACTTTTATGCGAAGAGAGTTATATATTATTAACGAAGGAACCATATTTTATAGGGTCACCCAAATTCAAAGGCTACTTGTTTTATTAGTCTTTTTTTAGATGACAATTATCCTGTTGTCAGGTTATTAAGGGCCATTTTTATAAGTTCCTTATCTATCTTTGCGTGAGAAAACGGTGAGTCCATTAATATCAAAACTTATAATTCTGTGGCATGAAAAAGGATCTTTTGTATGATAATCTACTCAATGCGGTCAGAGAGAAAATCCCCCAGAGAACAGTCCTTGTAAATACACTGGTCGATTTGTTGTGTATCGAAAAGGAAGCTGTTTACAGGCGTTTAAGAGGAGAGGTTGCTTTTACATTTGCAGAGATTGTCACAATAGCGAATGAATTCGGAATTTCTTTAGATAATCTGATCGGTACGGTAACAGCAAAAAGCAGACCGTTCCAGTTAAAACTGGTAGACTTTGTAAATCCGGTCGATATCGATTACGAAATGCTTGAGCAATATATTGATATACTTGGTTTGGCACGTGAAGATGAGCAATCGGAACTGATCGATTGTACGAATATCCTTCCGCAACAACTTTACATGAAATATAAGTATATCTCCCGTTTTTATCTTTTCAAGTGGATGTATCAGTGTGGAGGCCCCGGAAAGTCAAAGCGTTTTCAGGATATTGATGTAACGGAACGTTTTGAAGGAATACAACTGGCAGGGGTAGACGAGTCGAGATACATCCGGAATACTTATTACATACTTGATCCCTTGATCTTTCATTATTTGGTGAATGATATCAATTATTTTCAGAGCATCCATCTGATTACAGTTGAAGAAGTAAGATTGCTGAAAGAAGAGTTATTGAAGCTTCTCAATGAAATGGAAGTACTGGCTACCCATGGCTATTTTGAAGAGACCGGAAATAAAGTTTTTCTTTATATATCGAGTGTTAATTTTGACACCAGTTATTGGTGTGTACAGGTGAAAAATTATCATATCAGTATGATAAAAACCTTTATACTCAGCTCGGTAGCTTCACTTGATGAAGGTACCTACGATAAGTTACGCAAATGGCTACGTGCTCTGATCCGTTCTTCTATTATGATTTCGGTAAGTGGAGAAAGACAACGAATACTATTCTTTGAAAAGCAACGCGAACTGATCAGTAACTTATAATACCAAGATTATAAGAAACTTAAATGATATAAAGACGCTTTGTATCAATCGAAAGAGAAAAAAATATAGAAAATAGTTCCTAAATATTTGGAACGTATTATTCTTTTCTCTACTTTTGCACCCGTAAACAAGAGAGGTCAAGGCATTGAAAAGCAAGACTGGGAAAGGTTTTGGCGTTGATTTTGATTTATTGGAGAGATGGCAGAGTGGTCGATTGCGGCGGTCTTGAAAACCGTTGAACCGAGAGGTTC
>ERZ812616.781-NODE-781-length-42025-cov-6.616083_pt1 | contig 42025 bp, 50 predicted proteins | sample MGYA00376249_ERZ812616 | MGnify/ENA primary metagenome ERZ812616 (study PRJEB26924, sample SAMEA4378265) | human gut metagenome | biome: human gut; feature: human-associated habitat; material: faeces | place: China | collected 2013 ...
TCAATATTAATGTTATCATACGTATTTTTGGATAAAAGATTGTCAATATTTAATTCTTTAGAATATGATGATAAAGAAACTGTTTCTTTTAATATTTTTTCTTGTAATAGTTTTATTTTCTCATCAGAATTTAAGCTTTTATTTTCTTCTAAAAAGGCTAATGCAAACCATAGTCTAAATCCTTTATTAGGAATTCTAAGAATATTACTACTTAAAATACGTATAATTACATGTGCTTTTTGATTAAAAATATTCTGTTCTTTGTCATACCACCAACTTTCTTCTTTAGGATTGCTACTTTTTTCACCCTTTTGTAAATTTGAGCTATTTGTATCTAAATTTTCAAATTGTAATGTTTCATCTTTTTTTAAAAAGTAATTAATTAAACTTATTCTTTGCTTGTCTTTATCAGATAATTCCTTTTTTTCTTTCATTTTATTTCACCTCTTATTTATATGATAGCACTAAATAAGTTTATATAGTGCATTCTTGCAACTTTTTTTACAATTCCTTCTAATATTTTTATTGTAATATAAAAATAGTAATTAAATGGGAGGGGTTAGAATGATAGAAAAAATTAAATCTAAATATAGGGAGAGTAAGTATTCAGTTGAACATATAAAAGAGGATCCTGTTGATAGCTTAATACAGCTTATGCCAGTAGGAATGTGTTTATTTACTTTTATTAGTTTTGTATTGGGATTGCTTGCTTTTCCCTTTAGTGGAAAACTAGATGGACAATTAACAGGTTCTTTTAGTAACGATATGTTTACACTAGGAACTGTAGGAATGATAAATCATAGTTTTTTTAGAAGTATCGTTAATGTGTTTTTAATTGTTGATGTCGTTGTTATAGCACTTAAGTATTATAAGGGTACAAATAGTAAAATGAAGATCGTTTTTGTGATTGATACAGTTATTTTACTAGCTTTATTTTTCTTTTATTTGTTGACAGAATTTATATCTAAACATGGTGGACCTGTTTTTCTAGTAATGTTTGTTTATAATTTATTTTATTCTATTAATAATTTTGATGTGAAAGTATTAGGTACAATAATCGTCACAGCAGTTATTTTTACAGTAATTGTTTATAAATCTAATTATCAATACATAATGAAAGATACGATAAAGGCATTTTTGCTTTCATATATTATTTTACCAATTATTTTATTGATATTAGAAAACTTAGTTGCACTTGTAAAATTTGCATTCTTTATAGTTATTTTTGGTGGAATTCTTATTGTTATGGGGTGGGTGTTTGTTGGAGCTGGTGCTAGCGCAGTATCAGGTGGTACATCATCAAATAACATGACAAAAACGAATACAACTAATAAAAAAGAAAATAAAGTAGAAAATCGAAAAAAGGAAGAAAATGTAAGTACTATATCATATGTAAATGAAATGGGCGGTTGGTATCTGTATAGGAAGGTAATTGATGGTAAATCGTATATTATTAGAGAAAGTATCACTCATACAATAAAGGTTTGTTAGAAGATTATTTAAACGGCAAATATCATATTTATAATGAAAAAACAGGAAAAGAAGTCAAACCTAATGAAATACCTTGGAAGCATAAGTAAAGGAGAATAGAATTTGAAAAAAATAGATAAGAAGATAGGAATTATAGGAATAGTTGTTGTTATAGTAATTGCTTTTATTGGTTATTCTTTATTTAATCAAAATAAAAAAGATAATCAAAATATTGTTGTTAAAGATCATGTTATCTCTATAACAAATGAAAAACAAAAAGCCTATCAATTAACTACTGTAAAAGAAAATCAACTTGTTTTTAAGACAGATCCACATTATGAAAAGGGAGATATTCTTGTATCGGGTATTACTGAACAAGCTCCTAATGGATTTATCAGAAAAGTGATACGTGTTAAAAAGGAAAATAATCAATATATTATAGAAACAACAAATGGTTATTTGACAGATGTATTTGAAGAAGCAAAGATATCAAAAAGACTTTATTTAACAGAAGATAAGGTAGAAGAAAAAAATGAAAATGTTGCTTATAATCAACATCATTCTATTCAATATTTAAAAAGTGGAAATAAAGATAAGATAGAACAAAATTTTACATATAAAACAGATGAAAAAATGAATATAGAAGGTAAAGTTTCATTTAAACCTTGGATTGATTTATCAATTATTATTAATCATGGAGATATTCAATTCAATGTTATTGCTCATAGTAACATCGAAGGAAGCTTATCAGCAACATATGAAGGTACGATTGATGAACATTACATAAAAACAATCTTTGAAAAAGATTTACCAAATTTCCAATTTTTTGTTGCAGGTATTCCAATTGTTGTAACAAATAAACTTAACTCAAATATTGAAAATACAAGTAAAATAAATGGAACAGCAAGTGCCTCTTTTACAATAGATTCTAAAAGAGCATTAGGTTTTAAATATAACAGTAAAAATACAAAAATAAAAAAAATCAATACAAGAAAATACAATGGTGATGGCTTAAAATGGCAAACACAAAGTAAAATAGATGGTAAAAGTGAATTCTTAATAGACTTACATATAATTACAAAACTCTATGATTGTACAGGAGCTGATTTATCTATTGGTATTATAAGTAAACTTAATGGACTTGTTCAATTAGATAATGGAAATGAATTATTAGGAGAAATGGATTTATCAATTAATCCTAAAGTAAAAGGAAATGTGGTTATTGATATTCCAATAATAGATGAAAAATTAAAAACTGTAGAATTATTTAATAAAGAACTCGATCCATTCTGGCATAAAAAATGGAAATCAAAAAAGAAAATAACCGAAGATAAGCAAACATCTGCAAGTAACTCACAAGATGATACAAGTAGTGAAGGTGTGAAGTTAACACAAAATTTTGTATCAACTTATGGAGAAGAAGACGGATTCGGTTCAGATGTATACCATATAGATTATCCGAATAATTGGACATTAAAGTATCATGATAAAAACACTTGTAAAATAGATGGAGGTGAAATGGAAACTTTAACACCTGTAAATGAAACTTTTACATTAGAAAATAAACGCGGTGTGAAAATAACATTTATAAATGGATTACAAGAAGGGGTATTAGGATATAGACAACATGAAATGTGGAATATTAAAATAGACAAAATGGCTGATACTCAATTTGTGCCAGAATATCCAGTAGAAGATGGAGAACCTGAAGATCTTTCCTATTTAGGAAGATTTGTGGTAGGAAAGGTTTCAATAACTGGAGCGATTACTGATGGTGGGTATTCAGAAGAAAAATATGATGATTCCATAGTATTTTACACGATAATGCCTAAAGATACATTAAGTAAAGAGGATTTACGGGTACAAGCTGGCATTCATGATGAATTTATATTTGGGTATGGTACCTATCTTTATCTTCTTGCTGATTCACCAGATGGTAATTTTACAAAACAAGAAGAAAAAGAAGTTGTTAAGATATTATCTAGTTTTAGGCATGAATAATAGATAATAATTAATAAAACATATCGCACATCACATATTTGTGATGTGTATATGTTTATTATAAAGATAGAAAAGAAAGATGGAGGAATTGAATTATGACAAGTATGACAAATGATAGAGAGATAATAGGAGCTTTGACAAAGGAGCTTGGTAATGAAAAAGATGAAGAATTAAGAGTTGGAAAGATATATTTATCAAAAGTAGAGAATGGAAAAGGATACGAACCATATAAAGGAGTAGAAAATATTTTTGATACGGAAGGTCATAATTTTCATTTAGTTTTAGATATAGATGGAAATGAAGAAATTATAAAAAAATATATTGAGCATATTCGTGATATTCGAGAAAAAATTATAGAGAAATTAGATACAAAGGAATTTGGGTTTGAAATTATAGATAGTGATGAATATAGAAAAAAAGCGCCTATAAAAGATTATAGTAAAAATACTTCATATATTTATAAGTGTGGTGGAGCACGTGGAAATCTTGTTCCTCTAAATGAAACTAAATATTCAGAATTAAAATTAAATCACTTATTTCGTTATATTCCTTGTATAAAAAATGGAATATACTATAATTTAAATTTTATGAGATTTTATATAGATAAAGAAGCAAAAGTAAATGTTATTTATAACGCATATCAATTCGATGCATCAATGACAGAATATACTAATCAAAATTATATTGGATATCCAACGAGTGACAAAGAACATAATTTAGATGAGTTAAGAAATTTTACTCATAACATATATTATAACCCTCAAATAAATTGTTTAGATTTTAAGGATACAGGAGATATAGAAAATCATGCAAGGGAAGTTGCAAAAGAGTTCGTTGCTTTTATTGATAAGTGTGAAGAATTAACAAAAAAAGAATAATACCAAGCACGGTATTATTCTTTTTCATCAGGTTTATATTCTATAATATCTGAAACTTGACAATTTAATACAAAACACAATGTATCTAATGTTGTTGTTGTAATTGGTTTGCCTTGCTTCATGCGGTATAAGGTATTGCTAGATATTCCATGGTGGAATATCAAATCATATTCTGTTCTATTTTGTTTAAATAATGTTTGGTAAAAAGGAGCATAAGAAATCATTAAGATACCTCCTTAGGTAAGTATTACCTATATTTTATAATACTTAACAAATTGACTATACTTAATATATTGAGTATAATTTTTATGATAGAAAATAGAACGAAATTTATTTTGTTAAATGAAAGTTATTAAAGCTATTTTGGGAGGACGGATTAAATGAAAAATAAGAAGATTATAGTAATAGTATTATTGATTGTTTTAGTTGTTGGAGGATTTGCAGGTTATCAAGTTTATGAAAATCATGTTAAAGAAGAAACAATTTCTTCTTGTAAAACAACAATAAAAAAAGAATATCAAACTTTCACAAAAGAAGAAAATCGTACAAAGAAATTAGAAGAATTAAAATCAATGATTAAAGAAAGTGATAAATACTTTAAATCAAAAGATTCTTATAATGAAGTAAAGAAAGAATATCAAAATAAAATTAGAGAAATGAGAAAATATTTCATTGAAGGATATGATAAAACTATCGCTGATAATACTTTAGCAGATGTTGATAACATTGGAGACAAGAACAAATTAAACACTGCAAAAGATAATTTAAATGCTGTACTAACATCTATCAAAGATGAAGTAGAAACTGTTTCAACAAAAGAAGAAGTATCAAAATATGAAGAAAGTATTAATGCTTTAACAACTTCATATGCAAATAGATTAAATGCTATTGAAGAAGCTGAAAGAAAAGCTGAAGAAGAACGTAAAGCACAAGAAGAAGCTGCAGCTAAAGCAAAAGCTGAAGAAGCTAAAAAATCTTCAAGTTCAAATAGTTCTTCAAGCTCATCAAATAGTGGCAATAGTAGTAGAAGAAATAACAGTTCATATTCAAGTTCATCGTCAAGTGGTTCAAGCTCATCATCTAATAGAGGAAATTCAAATTCATCAAGTTCAGGGTCATCTAAAGGATATGTATGGAAATATACTGATGAAAATGGTTCAAGTTATACTAACGATTATTATCATTACTGGGATGATGCTGGGAATAAATGGCGTCTTGAAGATGGTGATGTTGAACTAGGATGGTAAAATAAAAATACTTATTTTACTAGATTTTAGGACCAGTCTCTTTGTAAAATAGAGATAAACAAGGAGGCTTTATTATGTACATAAAAAATGACATGAATGAAAAAGAGTTAAGAAATATTACGAAAGAGGAAAAGACATTATTCTTTGTTGAATTTTTGAAAGAGAATAGTAGTAAAGATGATAAGTTTGAAAGTATGGTTTATATGGAAACGTTATTTTCTTGTGAGCTTAGATTACCACTTCATTTTTTTGGAACGAAGACAACAAGAAGTACGATGATTAAAAGAATTGCTTGGTTTTATAATACAAATCGTGATGGGTATCTCATGAAACCAGAATATTGGACAATTGTTTATGATGAATTGTTAGAATATTATGAAAATAATAAAGAAAATAAAGAAATGATTTATTTTCCAACCGCAAAGAATTTTGGAAAAGGGCAACATATATCGAATCTATATTACAATCAAGAGGCACCTAAGATTTTAGATTTACTTATATAATTTATTTTGCAACTTTTTTTCCTAGATTGAAAAGAGAGTTAAAATTATAATCAAGGCATAAATACAGAAGAACACAGCTGGGGTGATTTATTAAATATATATTTGAAGTATGTTCTTTATTGATGTTTGTTAAATTTATTTTGAACAAAAGAATAATGAATTTAATAAACATTCTATTAGCTAAATAAAAAGGGAGGAATAATTAAATGATCAATGATATAAAAGCGATAAAGGAAGAAACAGGATTAGATATTGGAAAATTATGGTTTCAAAATGAAGAAATAAAAGAGTTATATGATGATAGTCAAGAACCAATACTTTATGATAAAAAATCTGGAAATTTTCATATGCTACCTAATGCAAATATGACTAATATAAATGAGATAAAGAAAGAAATAGAAGAAATTGGAAATAAAAGAAAGAAGATAATTAACAACTTAGATGAAGAGCTAAAAAAATTAAATGGATCTTATAAAATTAATAAATATTGTGGTATTGGAAAAAGCAAAGCAATAAAACAAACTGGTATGATAAATGCATTTAGCTATATTAGAGTGGAAGATACCAAGGATAATTGTTATGATATAATGTTTTCTAAGTTTTTTGTTGAGAATGATACAGTTAACTGTATTATATGTGATTATCAATTTTCTTTTATGAAACAATCCACGTCTTATAAAGCATATCCAAGAAGTAAGGAAGATGGCAGTACATTCAAATTTAATGCGTTTAATGAATATTATAATCCTTGCACTAAATATGGTTGTAATACGGAAAATGAGGTGAAAGCTATTGTGAAAGAATTTATAGAGTATATTAATAAGCATGAAAACTAAATGTTTAATATTAGTTTTCATGCCTTAAGAATATTGGAAATATTTTAAACTTCAATTGTTGGATTGCTTCTAAAAAAAGTATAATAAAAGATTACTTTTTACATAAAACAAAATTTTTCAATTAAAGAATATATGATTCTTTTAAAATGATAGGGAATTAAATCATTAGTTTTTATTTAAATCATTTATCTTTAAATCTTCTTGAAATGTATATAGGGAAGGGAGTCTAAAAATTTAGCCTTATTATTTGTTTAATATTATGTAGTAAAAACTGCATGATTTGTTTGACAAATCAATTAAACAAAAATTAGGAGGAAGTTGTTATGGAACAAAAAGAATATTATTACGATAAGGGTATGATGTATGAGTTTGATCGAGTCGCTTGTCAAAAGGCAATAGATCATTATATGAAAGAATATCATAAAACTATTTCAGGATTTGATGATGATGTTTACTATTATTTTGATGAAAAAGTAAGCCATCGACAAATAAGTGAAATAAGAAATTATTGTAAGAATGGTAAATGGTCTGGTAATGGTGAAAGAAAGGTAAAAGATGGTACGTTGATTAATTATTATAAGAAGTTTGGTAAATTCTTTGGTAATGAAATGTTATTTTTAAAACCTGTTTATTCACCTATGGGAACAATAAGTGATAAATTGAAATATTTTTATGGACAATTTAGTGATATTTTATATCACTTATCTGAAACGAATCATTATAATAATGTTCCTGCTACTGATGAATATGCCCGTCCTTTTTATATCCATAAATTAAAAGAAATAAGAAAAGAAGCAGATCTCATCTTTTTAGAAAATGATGAAATTTATAAAAAACTCTTGAGACTTGTTTGTGAAGTTGAACAAACAATTACACAATTTGATATTCCAGGAGTAGCTACACGTTGGATTGAAGTCAATCCACGTCTTAATTATTTTGATGCCGTTTATGAAATTATGAATCAAAACTATCAAAGCTATTTAAAAATAAAGGATCATCCTAAAAATGTACATTTTCGTATTCATCCTACAAAACAACAACTTAAAAAAAGAAATGCTTACTTTGAAGCACATAAACAGATGTCACATATGAATTTATTTGAACAAGAAGTATGCCAAGCTTTTAGAACTATTTATAATGATGATTTTAAAGAATACTTACAAGGAACAAATCAAGATTAGTTTTTTTGTAGGTAGTTTTTTTTAATACGATATAATAAATGAAAAGAGGAGAGATTATTATGTATGTTACATTGAAAATATTAGAATTATTAAAAAGAGAAACTGATGAAGAGCATCCTTTACGACAAAAGGAAATAATAGAATTATTAAAGAAAGAAAATCCAAATGACGTTGAACAGTTTACTGCTGGGAAAGTAAGTAGACGTATTAAAGAATTATGTTATATGAATCCTCCTATTTTAGGATATACAAGTTATGAAAAAGGCAAAGATACAGATGTAAATAAAAATAAAGAGGACTTACAAAGAACATCATACGAACAGATCACAAATATTTATTATATAAATTGTATTTCTAATTTTGAGTTTAAATTCTTAATTGATAGTATTATGTCTTCTCGTATTTTTTCAACAGAAAAGGCAAAAGATTTGTCTACAAGGGTACAACATTTAGCTAGTAAAAGTCTTGAATCACTTACAAAGTATGTAAGTGGTGGATATGGAAATCAAAAGTATCTATTTGAAGATGATGTTCTAGAAAATGTAAAAACGATCCAAGAAGCTATTGATGACTACAAGTCTATTCATTTTTCATGGAATGTGTATGATGTCAATAATCAAGGAATTTATAGAAGGTATATTAAAGATTATGAAGCAATTCCTTTAGAACTTATAATGCATGATGGACGTTATACTTTACTTTTAAGATTTCCACATAAAGAGAAAGTTTATAATTATAATGTTGATTTAATGACAAATATTAAAAAGATTGATCAACAAAAAGATGAAATCAAAGATGATATTTTTAAAGTGAATTTTCAACAATCTGTTTATAATATCAAACATCCATTTAATTTTGGTGGTGAAGTAAGAACATATCAATTAAGAGTTCAACGTGCATATTTTTCAAGATTAGTCAATGATTTTTCTTATAATATTGATATTATCAAAGGGACAATCAATGAAAAAACAGTAGATGTAAAAGTAGAAGCCTCATCAAAAGGAATGATGTATTGGTTATTGCAGCATTATGATGTTGCTACTTTACTTACTAAAACAGATGAAAACTTAAATGAAGAACTTTCTCAGGCTGTCAAACAATTATATGATTGTTATTACAAAGAAGTATGATAGAGATAATAAGAATTTTGAAAATAGTTAGACTATAATTTGAAACCAAAAAGTTGTAAGCGAAAGGTTTGCAACTTTTTTGGTTAATGATAAAGAAAAATTATAAATAAGATGAAGCAATGGGAGGAATTTTTATGATTTATGCAATGTCTGATATTCATGGACAATATGAATTGTTTGCTAAGCGTGTTAAACAAATTAAACCAATGTTACAAAAAGAAGGGAATAAACTCATTTTATTAGGTGACTACATTGATCGAGGACCTAAAAGTTATGAATGTTTGAAATTAGCTTATGATTTAGAAAAAGAATTTGGAAAAGATAAAGTAATTGTTTTAAAAGGGAATCATGAAGTATGGTTTGAAGAGTTTCTTTTCTTAAATGAATTTGTTTGGCTTGAAGAAGATAGAAATTTTTTTACTTCTAAAACCTTTCTTACAGAAGCACAATTTCAAAAGATCAAACAGGTTTCTAATATCGAAAAACAAATTCTTTTTACAAAGAATTGTATCATGGAAAATCATCGAGAACTTGTTTTATGGATGAAAAATCTTCGTCTTTTTTATGAAACAAAGACACAAATTTTTGTACATGCTGGAGTGGATGAAGAGATACCAGATGATGAAATAGAATGGTGTACACTAGGAACACCTGACTATGTGATGACTGGGAAATATCCTCCTACAGTAGGACACTTTTATAAAGATATTATTGCTGGACATGTTGCCACTTCTTTGCTGGCTAATGATAAAAGTTTTGATGGTATCTTTTTTGATGGAGCGAGTCATTTTTATATTGATGGCTCAGCCGCAAAATTTAAACGTGTATTATGTTTGGTCTATGATGAAAATGCCAAGAAATATTATCAGTTAGAAGAAGATGGAGCTTTAAAAAAATTAAAATATTAATAAATAGAGGAGATAAAAAATGACAATTAAAGAGTTAATGGAACAAGTAAATGTAGAACGGGTTATTGATGCTTTTTTACTACTTGATCCCTATTTTAGTGAATGTGACTATAAAACAACAGTTCTTGATCAATATAAGAAAATACCTAAAGTAAAAAAAGCAATAAAAGAGAATATTAAACTTTTTATTGAATGTAAGATAGAAAATCAGGATGATCCACATACACTTTTTATTTTTTATGATCAAGATGGTGATTATGAACAAAAATGGAAGAAATCCTTTTCATGCTTTTTAATAAATGATGAAGAAATATTATCTGTTATTGATAAAGATTTCCATTTATTAGATAGTGGTGAAATTGTTGTAACACAATACTCTTTTGGACATGAATCTATTGAACAAATAGCGCATCATTCAATTTCTAATCTATCAATAAAAGAATTAGGTAAAGAAATATGTGCGGCAAATATTCTTTCAGAAATGTTTTGGTGGGGTCTTGATGCACAAGATAGAGAGAAAAATGTGCAGAAACTTATAGATGATGCAGAAGATGAAAGCGATTGTTTGAGTGAAGATGAATTTTCTAAAATAATGAAGGAATTAAAAAAAGAATTGAAAAATCAAATATCAGATGATGAAAAAGCTTATTACGCAGCTCGAGAAAAATTTGATGATGAAACAAAAGAAATTATCCGTAGATATGAAAATAAGGTAATCGAAGAAACTCAACAAAAATGGATTACAATCCTAAAAAAAGAATATAAAAAATAAACAAAATCCATCACACATTACAAAAACGTGATGTGAAATAGTCTATATTAGGGATAGAAAGAGAGGTAATACTATGAAAATATTCGTGGACGATCAAAGAACACCAGACAGTTTTAGTAATTATCAATGTGCTAGAAGTTATAAAACGGCAGTCATGTTATTAGATATATTCAAAGAAGTAGATGTGATTAATCTTGATTATGATTTAGGAAGTAAAGAAACAGGATTAGATATATTAAAGTATATTTATGAACATAAAATAAGCGTTAGACATATTATTATTCATTCAACACATCCGGATGGAGTTTCCAAAATGGAAAAATATATAAAGGAACATTTCAAAGATATTCAATATACCTATGCTGGAAGTAAATAAGGAGGAACTTATGAAGAATACTTATGTTGTTTCAGATATTCATGGAAGAGGAGATCTTTTAAAAGAAATGGTTGATGAATGTATGGATTTAAAGGAAGATAGGTTTATTTTATTAGGAGATTATATTGATGGAGATGAAGATTCTAATTCTTATCAAACACTTTGTTATATTTATGATCTTTCAAAAAAATATCCTAATCATGTCATTGTTTTAAAAGGAAATCATGAAGAATGGTTAGCACATTTTGTCTTTCAATATCCACGTATTTTAAATACTTATGTAACACCTGAAATATCGACTATTCAAGATTTTATGACACCGTATGACTTTATCGATATGACAAATGAGGCTAAAAGAAAAAGTAAAAATTATGTTGAATTTACTGATGTTATTAAAGAAATGAAAAGAGATTATTTACTTACTCATCATAAAGAACTTATTGAATGGCTTCATCAGCTTCCTTTGTATTATGAAACAGAAAATGAAGTTTTTGTTCATGCGGGAATTGATTTTGTATCAGAATATGAAGAACTTTGGAAAGAAATCAGTAATGAAAATGATTTTTTAATGGATTTTTCTGCAACTATTCATGAAGCTTTTCCTAAAATCGTTATTTCGGGTCATATCTCTACAGGACAAGTAAAGCATGATCCTTCATTTCATGATATTTATCGTTATAAAAATAGAATCTTTATTGATTCAACCGTGCTTGTTACTAAAAGATTGAATCTTTTAAAAATAAAAGATAATCAATACTATGAAGTTAAGAAAAATAATGATCATACCTGGTCTGAAAAACTTGTCATAGATTTTGCAAAAAAGTAGTTAGAAATATGAGTATAATCTTTAAAAGAGAAGTTATTTATATTCTTGATAAATTTATAAAGAGGAGAAAGTAAGATGCATAATAAATGTTTTAAAATGAATCAAATAAATGAAATCTATTATCTTATAAAATGGGCATTTCATTTACTTGATACAGCTTTTTACTTCTTTGATGAAGAAGGAAATACGGTTGTTTCTAGTTTTATGAAAGATGAAGAAGTTTTTATCAAAAATAATGAATATCATTTATCTTCAAAGAATGTATTGAATTTTAATAATACAACCAACAATCATACTCTTTCTAAAGAACTGATTCATCAAGTAAAAGGGATCATTAAAAAAGGTTCAGAATTCACAAATAATTGTATCGTAGATGCTTCTATTCCTGATGAATTTTTAGAAAGTTTTATTTCTTTTGTCTATGAAAATGAATTAAATCATTTTAGACAATTAAAAAATAATCAATTAAATACGGTTTTTGTTTTATATAGTGGGATCGATGATTGCCCAGATGCAAATAGTATAAGAGGTATTTATACAGACACACATTTATTATTTAATGATTATCAAATTTTAAAACAAAAGATTTTAGATGAATCTTACTTAAAGTGCTATGTAGATGTTTATTTTGTAAATAATAAAAATTCTGTTCACCACTATGAAGCTTCTCAGTTTTTTCAAATCTATTTCAATAAAGAGGTGTTTTTATGGAAAAAATAGGAATCAATGACATTGAAAAAATGATTGAACTTGCTGATGATGTATTACATCAACTTATGTTTAATCTCTCTTTTTATGATTTAAGTACGGGCAAAGAACTACCAAGTAATGATGTACAAAATATAGAAGAGGATTGCTATACAAAAATGTTAAGAATAATTCATGAAAAGAAGAGTTTTAACGAAATACGTTATGAAAAAGCACAAGACAACATTAAAAGAATCAAAGAGTTACACCAATGTGCCCTTGGTATTTTTAGAAATGGTTCTATTCAAGATACTGTATGTAATGATACGAATTATTATGTTGATGAAACGGTTTCAGATGAATATTTATTAGAACTTCTCGGTGTACGTATAAAAGATCGACGTATGATGCTTGCTTCGCAAAGAGAATTTAAAGAAGTGTAGTATTTTTCTAAAGAGGTAAAGTATAAATGATAAATTTAATACCATCAAAAGATCTAAGAGATTATTTAAAAGAAATCAATCATACATTTACTGATTTTGAAAAAGCAACACTTATATTTCAAAATCGTTTCTTAAATAAAAACCAAAAACATGAAGAACTTAGAAAAATAAGTCAAACAACATCTAACCAAGAACTAAAAAAACAAATCCAAGAATCATTACAATACGAAAATCAATTCTATAAAGATTTTTTTGAAAATAATGAAGAAAAATACATCTATACAGTACAAAAAAATCATGAAGTATTTGCTTATTTTAAGTATTGTCAAGAAGCCTTAGATTTTATAAAGTACTTTGATTTCAATAAAATAAAAAGCTTAGAAATTAGAAAATATCAAAAGCAGGGATTTATTAGTGAGAAAGAAAATAGATACATCACCGCTGTTTCTATTAATTTAAATGGAGAAATAGAAAGAATTTTACACGATCAAAATGCGAAAGAAAATAGGTGGTTTAATACAGATTATTTTGAAGAGCACTATGTTTATATTCCAAGTTATTTTCATAAAGGAGATTGTGTGAGAAATGTACGTACTAATACGTTTTCTATACTTTTAGAAGATGACCAAGATCTTCTAAAATTTCTTGATACAGCAAAAAAAAGAGGATGGAAACCACACTTTGTTGAAACAACCTACAAAGGATATACATTGAAAGACGGTTATTGGGAATTATCTTTTTTAAACCTTTCAGAGTTAGAATTGGCTCGGATACCAATAAGTAGTAGGAAACAAAGATTGCTTGACCGTGCTTATGAAGCAATGAGTGATTACATTCATTTTAAATATGTAAATCGTCATCGTATCAATGAAGATGGTTTAGAAGTGATGGAAAGAAATATCTTAAAAACGACAAGAGACTATTTTCAATACACTTTAAAAAAAGAAGATCCAAACTTTCAAAGAGTAATAAATGCTCAAGAATTAGAGGATGTTATAGTTGATTTAATTTAAAACAAGAAAGCAGGTGTTATCATGAATAGATATGAATTTATTCCTTCTAAAGATTATAGAAAATATTTAGTTGATCATCATGTTGAAATATCAGATAAAGATTTTGCGACAGTGGTTTACAACAATCCTTTTATTACTTATCAAGAAAGAAATCAAGCGTTAGACTATTTAAAATCGATGACTTCAGATAAAGAACTAGCAAAACAAATAGACTATCGTTTAACCATAGAAAAGAAACAACTTAAAGAATTTTATAAACAAGATCCTTTTAGTTATTTTCAATTAGAATACCTAGATGAAACAGGAAGAATTCAGGAACTCTATCACTCTTTTGAAAATGCTTATCAAGCAGGTCTATCCATGAAGATTCCTTTTTCAATTGAAAAAGATTATTTTGAAGATATTGAAACCGAGGTAAAGAATACATATGGTTCTCTTCATTATAATAAAAAGGGTATATTACTTGGAAAGAATTATTTCTTTCCAGTAAAGAAAAATATACACACAAAGACAAAACTGTTTGAATATAGATATCTTACGTTGCCTTATTATTTTAAACAAGGTGATATTGTTAGAATATTAGGAACAAATACTTATGGAATTGTAAGTAGTTTTAAAGATGAACAAGACAGAGATGAATATCAAAGTATAACAAGAACTGGAGATTATTCTGATTTTAGTATCGAAGTGGAATTGATGTTTAAAGATGATAAGTTTATTTATGATAGTCCCTATGTACACGATCATGTTTCTCCTATGATGCTTGAATGTGCCCATTTTGATAAAAATGATCTTAAAAAAGACTTTTTAGAATATATGGTGAATACACTTTTTCATTCATCATTGTTCTTTGGACCACCAAGAAAAAAAGAAAGAATTCATTATGTTCTTGAAAGATTGGGATTGTTATGGGAAAAATATCCAGATTTAAGATTAGGACAGTTAATTTTGAATATAGGTGCTTCTAGAAACTTGTTTGCTATTGAAGATGAAGATTTATTAAAAATTATTGATGAATACATTGAAAATAAGTAAAAGAGGAGGGGGAAGTTATGCAAATATGTAGAATCGCTAAATTACCTGATTTTATTGAGGAAAGTTATGCTATAGATCGTACAGAGGATTTTAAAAAATATTTTCCTCAATTGAAATATGCTTTTACGCCTATTCCGGGAGGGTACGATAAAGAAGGAGTTTTAAAAGGGGCAATTTATGATTATGATGCTCTTATTGAAGAATCAGGATCTGATTGTGTTTATGAAGTTATTTTAATTTTTGAAGATGGAAGAACCTTTCATTTGACAGGTCCTGAAGGGGTATCAATTGATCATTATACGCAATTTTTAGACTTCGAGAATATTCAATTTTTTAATGTTGTTTTAAAGGAAGAAGGTAAGGAGCATGTTTAGTAATAAAAGAATTGCTAAGTTTCCAAAAAACTTTTTTAAAAACAAACATCATGAACATTTTGATTTTGCAATTGATATTACGGATTATTTTAAGCATCATTATGACGATATAAAAGCAGCTTTTCTACCTGTTATAAATGAAGATTCAGATCTTTTTAAAAAACTTTACTTTTCATATCCAAAAAATAATAAAGAATTTGATTTTGAACCTAATGACTCTCAAGAGTATCTTATAATTTTAGATGATTATCGTTATTATTTTCTAAAATCAACAGAATTAAAAAAAGAAGTCAGTTTAGATAAAATTCAAGAAATGACAAAAGAAGAATTTGATAGTATTCGTTATTTTCGATTTGATATTGAAAAAGAACATCAAAAAGAATTAATGAAAATTAATCGAGACAATTTTGAACAAACTCTTGAATACCTTGAAAAGAATAATGAACTATTATTTAAAACAGAACAAGCAAAAGAAGAATCACAATATATTTTTGAAAAAGATTTTCTAAATGAAATACAGTGTATAGAAAAAGAAAATAGTCCTGTTCTTCTTGTAGAAAGAAATTGTTTACAGATTATAAAGAAAATAAAGCAAGTTGCAGCGAATAATCATGTTGCAGTCATTAACTTTACATCAGCAATAAATCTCGGTGAGAAAGCTGTTGCTGGAGGGTTTGATCAAGAATCTGATTTATATAGAAATACGAATCTTTATTTTTGTTTAAACCAAATTAATAATCTAAAAGAGTTTTATTTAAAAAATTATGAACAATATAATGGCTTATATAATGATGATGTTATCTATATTCCTGGAATAACAACTTTTAAAGATGTAGATATGCCTTTTAGAATCTTAAAAAAGAAAGATTGGTTTTCATTTGATATTATCAATTGTTCTGCTTTTGATTTTAATAATTTTAAAGTATCAGAAAGTGATGAGGCTTTAGTTGAAATTTTCAAAAGAAGAATAAAAAGAGTATTAGATGTTGCTCTTGTTAACAAAGTTGATACAGTTATCATTAATTCTTTTGAAATAGGTGATAAGTATTATTTATTTGCAGAAGCAGCTGGTTGTATTTTAACGAATTATAAAAAATACTTTAACGCAGTTATTTTTTCTTTTAATTTAGAATTAGGACAGGAGATTCCTAAAAAACGTTTTGGAATGATTTTAGGTCTTCATGTTCGTTTAAATAATTAAGGAGGAATCCAAGTATGTGTTGCATTGTTAAACTTCCTAACAGCATATGTTGTGGTAATTACCAGTATGCTTTAGATAAAACAGAGACAATAAAAAAATATTTTCCACAGTTAAAATATGGTTTAGTTCCTTTAATAGATACAGAAAAAGAAGATGTAATTAAATCAGCCATAAAGGAAGATTATCATTTTCATTTAGAAACAAATAGTTATTCAAATGTAGATGAGCTTATTTTAATATTTGAAGATTATCGATTACTTGTTTTCAATAGCTATGAAGGACTCACCATTTCTCATTTTGAAATAATTGATAAAGCTAAGTTAGATGATTTTATATTTTATGAAATTGTATTAAAAAAGAAGGAAGGATAAAAATGGAATTATTAGTTAAATTACCACAAAATATTTTTTATGTAGATGATAAGGCTGTTGAATATGCTATTGATAAAACTAAGCAATTAAAACAGTATTTTCCAAATATTAAATACGGCTTTATTCTTATTGATGAAAAAGATAAGAAGCTCTTCTATGAAGCCTTATCTATTATGGATTCAATTAATTTAGATAGTAAACAAAATACATGGAGAAATAAAATTAATAAAAAATATGAAGTTCTCTTTATTTTAAACGATTTCAAATATTTTACTCTTGCAGGAAAAGAGGGATTAATTTTTTCACCAATTCAAGATATTACTCCTGAAGATGTTGAAAAAATAGAATTTTATTCTTTTGATTTAAGCGAAGAAAAGAAAGCGGAGAATAAAAAAAGAAAAATAGAAATCTATAAGAATACCCTTGAGTTATGTAAAAATAATCATCATTTAAAAACACAAACGATTTCATCTATAGAAAAGACAGCTTCTTACTTACAAGATTCTAAATTCTTAGATATATACTACAATCAACATGCAAAAACGATGAATGTTATTGTTTCTAATAAAAAGTTTTTAGATGCTGCATGTGAGTATTCTTTAAAAGGACAACGCGTTGCAGTTGTTAATTTATCAAAGGATTTAGAATTTGAAGACAATGATCTTTATTGTTGTACAAATTTATTTCCTGTTCTTAATTCTATTCAAGAAAATAAAAAACAGATATTTAAAGAAGAATTATACTATATCCCACAAATAACAGTCTTTAAAACAAGTACACAATTTCCAAGACTATTGAATGAAGATCAATGGTTCAACATAGATGTTATTTCAAATTCATCTTTTGAATTAAAAAATGATACCTATAAAGATAATGAATTGTACAAATACTATGAGTTCAAGTGGCATCAAATTTTAGATATTGCCACATTGAAAAAAAGAGATGTTGTAATTATTAAAGATTTTGGCTGTGATCAAAGTAATATTGAATTGATACAAATCATTTCAAAAGCTCTGCGAAATATTTTAAAAGATTATAAAAATACATTTAAAACAATAGAATTTGCATTTGATGGTATCAATTGTGAAGAAGTTTATTCTATTTTAAAAAAACAAATGGAAGGATGGTGGTTAGAATGAATTTTTATGTAAGTGATTTACATTTATTTCATGAAGCGTCGATACGCTTTGATCAAAGACCGTTTTCTTCTTTAGAAGAAATGCATGAAATGATTTTAGAAAATTGGAATAAGTGGATTACTAATGGCGATACTGTTTATATTTTAGGAGATATTTCTTTAAGAGGAAGAAATGAAGATCTTATTGCTTTTGTCGCAAAATTAAAAGGAAAGAAAGTCCTTGCTAAAGGGAATCATGATGATTTATCAGATTATCGTTACCAACAACTTTTTCATGAAATTGTTGATTATAAAGAAATAAGAGATGCTTTTGATGGGAAAAATTATAAACTTGTTTTATGTCATTATCCTTTATTTAGTTGGAAAGATATGGGAAAGGGAAGCATTCTTTTGTATGGGCATACCCACAATAGCCAAGAAGACGTTTATTTTCAAAATTGTTTAAAGGAAATGCATGAAAAAGAGTGTCGTCATGCAAGTAATGAAGTTAAAGCTTACAATGTAGGATGCATTAAATCTTATATGGGTTATATTCCAAGAACCCTTAAAGAAATTTTAGAATCAAATGAAGGAGGAATGTAGATGATATATATTGCAGCAGACAGCCATGGCACAGAAGATATTTTTAAGTTAGTGGAATTTTTTGATTTAGAAAGTCAAAGAAAATCGTTGAGTAAAGAGGATTATGTCATTATTTGTGGCGATGTAGGAGCGGTTTTTGATTTGGGAGAACAAGATCGAAGAACATGTGAAATTCTTTCATCTTTGCCTGTCACGGTCTTATATGTTGATGGTAATCATGAAAATTTTAATTATTTAGAAGATTATGATATTGAAAGATGGCATGGAGGAAATGTTCATTTTATTAGAGATGATATTATTCATTTAATGCGCGGTCAGGTTTTTGAAATAGAAGGGAAAACATTCTTTACTTTTGGTGGGGCTCATTCTCAAGATCTATACGATCGAAGAGAAAATGTGAGTTGGTGGCCTCAAGAAATTCCTAATAAATATGAAATGAAAGAAGGACTAATGAATTTAGATAAATATGATGGGCAAATAGATTATATTATTACCCATACAGCGCCTTATGAAGTATTAGCTGAATTAGGAATGGATATTGCAGATGAGGAAGAAGAATTTGTACGCTATTTAGAAGATATTAGAAATGGAATTTCTTTTAAAAGGTGGTTCTTTGGTCATTTACATATGGATGAAGATTTGGATGAATATACATGCCTTTATGATCGTGTTATTGAATTGGAGAAAAATGTATGGGAAATCTAAAATTAGAACGTGCTTATAAGGCACAAGCTTGGAATAAAAAAATGGAAGAAGAACATCAAAAGTTGATTCAAAGCAGTATTTCTAAAACAATCATTTATGATGAGTTCGATCATTTATTTTATCCAATTTCAAATAATCAATCCCTTGTAATAGAGGTCGTTGATTTAGATACAGTATCCGCTATTATGCAATATCAAGATTCATCTAAAATGGCAGCTTTAAGTTTTGCTTCCTATAAAAATCCTGGCGGAGGTTTTCTAAAAGGAAGCCTTACACAAGAAGAAGCCCTTTGTCAAAAATCCTTTTTATATAATGTCTTAAATCATTTTTATCAAGATTATTATGTAGAAAACAGACAAAATCTTAATTATTCACTCTATAAAAACAGAGCACTTTATTCACCAAATATTTATTTTTATTTTAATGATCAAATAGGTCTATGTGATATTATTACCTGTTCAGCACCTAATTTTTCAGCGGCAAGAAAACATCCTCAGGTTGATTTACAAACAAATGAGGAAGAGTTACTTTCGAGAATAAAATTTATTTTAGATATTGCTTCAACAAATAAAATAGAAACACTTATTTTAGGAGCTTTTGGTTGTGGTGTTTTTGGACAAAATCCTACTAAAGTGGCTGAAATGATGAAAAATTTATTACGTCAAAAGTATCCGTTTAAAAAAGTGATTTTCGCTATACCTAAAAGTAAACATAATAAAAATTATGAAGCATTTAAAAAAGTATTTGAATAACAAAGGAGGTCATTTATGCATTATGTGATGAGTGATTTACATGGCGAATATGAAAAATATAAGGAAATGTTATCTTTAATCAATTTCAAAGATGAAGATGTTTTATATGTATTAGGAGATGTTGTTGATCGTGGCAAACATCCTCTAAGAATAATCCAAGATATGATGAGAAGACCCAATGTTATACCACTGATTGGAAATCATGATTATATGTGTTTAATATCACTTTATTATTTAATGAAAGAAATCAATGATACAAACATACAACAATTTGAAGATGAAAACCATCTCGAAATCATTCGATTATGGATTGAAGATGGTGGACAACCCACGCTTGAAGAATTTATGACATTATCGAAAACTGATAGAGAAGAAATTATTGATTATTTAGGTGAGTTTAATTTGTATGAAGAAGTTTGTGTTAATAATCGAGATTTTGTTCTTGTCCATGCTGGATTGGAAAACTTTCAACCAACCCGACCTCTTTCAAGTTATGAACTTTATGAAATGATTTTTGGACGTACCGATTATGCAAAGGTTTATTTTAAAGATAAATACCTCGTTACGGGACATACACCTACACAACTTATTAAAGAAAATAAACAACCAGGATTTATCTATAAAGAAAAGAATCACTTTGCGATTGATTGTGGCTGTACTTTTGGGGGTCAACTAGCGGTTTTATGTTTAGAAACATTAGAAGAATTTTATGTATAGAAGGTGAAAGAATGAATTATTATATCGCTGATTTACATTTTGGACATAAAAGATGCATAGAAATGGATCAAAGACCTTTTTCATCTGTTGAAGAAATGGACGAAACACTTATAAGTAATTGGAATAATAAAGTAAATGAGCATGATGATGTTTATATTATAGGCGATTTTTCTTATAAAGCCGTAAAAGAAGCCACGGAATATTTAAAACAGTTGAAAGGACACAAACATTTAATTGTTGGAAATCATGACTTAAAACTTATTCATGATCAACAAGCATTCAACTGTTTTGAATCTGTTGATTATTTTTTACAGATTCAAGACGGTAGAGAAATCATTTATTTGTGCCATTATCCAATGGCAGAATGGCCTTATTATCATCGAAATACCTATCATATCTATGGACATATTCATAATAACAAAGATGAAACCTATGAATTTATGTCTAAAAGAGAAAAAGCATTAAATGCTGGATGTATGATCAACAACTATGAACCAGTAACTCTAGAAGAACTTATCATTAATAATAATTATTTTAAAAAGAAATGAAGGTAAAAATAAAATGTTATATTTTAATAAAAATGTTCATGACAAAATAAAACAACAATTAAAAGAATTTGATAATGATAATTTAATTGAAATAAGAGATTTTGTAAATGAACAAGGCTTGTCTTTTCTATCAATTAAAAAGTTTGATAATGGTGAACTTGAGTTTATCAATGACCATGACTATATTTTGCTTGGACCTTGTGGAGGAGTTTATAAAACAGCTGGTAAATACAATGCTTTTTCAGCTGATAATGATCAAGGTGTCATTGATACACTTACTTTGGATCTTGAAAATGTTATAACGGGTGCATCAGACTTTGATGTTTTAAATTTAGGATGATTTTTTAATAAAAGAAAATAAAACTAAGGAGGATAATGAATATGGAACTTACTAAAGAATTATTTAAAGATATTATTGCTTATCGTTTAAGTGAACCTGGAGCTATGGGACCTGCCAGAACAATAGAATTCTTAAAACGTACAGGTGAATCATTTGAAATTGATTATGGACAAGAAGAAACAAGTTGGGAAAAAGTTAAGGAAAACTTTGAAGAAATTAATGGATGTATTTTTAATGGACCGATGAAAAATGAAGTTGCTTCCTCAAATACCATTATCATAGGAATGAGTGAAAATGAAGAAAATGCTTATACGAAAATTAGACCAGGTTGGAAACACTTTTACTTAGATTTTGGAAATCATTTGGTTGTTAAAAATGAATATTATTTAGAATTTAGAGATATTTTCAAAGGTGTTGAAAATATTGATAGAACGTTTGACTGGATCAAAATAATTCATAAAACTGATTTTTTTAAACGTATAGATCTTATTGAAAAGGAATTTTACACATTAATGGAAAAAGATGAAGAATTAATGAAACGTATTGAAGAAATCAATAAATTGCCCGATTACAAGAAAAAAATGGAAAAGGCTCAAGAAAAGGGCGTGCAAGGAATGTGTCAATTACTCGAAGATGAATACGGAATTAAAACAACTGAACTTGATTTGCGTCAATGTGCAATAAGAAGGATGTTATTTCATAGCAATCATGGATAGCAATTAAGTCAAAATTATTAGAATTTATTAAAGAAAGGATAATAAGCTTTTATAAAGGTGAAAACATTTATGGAATATATATGTAAAAATCAAATAGATAAAAACTTTTTAGATAACGTTTTATATATTGAAATTCAGTATTCAACAGGAGTAGGTGGATATGGAGGAATATGGTTTCTTACCAAAGAAGAATGCTACGTTTTTACTTTTTTACATAATTCATGTGATGAACAAAGATTAGAATCAGTTGCCTATTTATTAAAGTTAGAGGATCATCAATTTGTTGCTGAAAAAGAAGGATGGAAAAGAATTAAAAGAAAATATTTAGTAAGAGATCCTATTTTAGTTAGAAAAGAATTTTATGAAGAATTTCAAAAATTTATTTTAGATGAAGAATCAAAAAAATTAAAAAAGCAGAGCTTTGTATTTATACATTATCCAGATTTATTTACGACGTATATACATGAAAAAAATATATAATATTTTATTGTTTTGTATTTAAAGATATATTTAATTATAAAAGTTAAGCATTAGTTTAATTTATAGATGGATTGTTAATTAAGAATAAATTTTTCTCATAAGTTTGTACTATGAAATGGATTCATGTATCATAGATGTGATGAGGGATGAATATGAATAGTGAAATGGTTATTTTAATGCCAGTCTATAATCCAAACGAGAGGATTGTAAACTATGTTAAAAAATTAAAAGAGAATGATTATCAAGTTGTTTTGATTAATGATGGTTCAAAAAGTGAATATCATTCTCTTTTTGAAAAGATGGTGCATGATTGCAAGATTATCAGTTATCCTTTTTTTAAAGGAAAAGGGTATGCTATTAAAAAAGGAATTCATTATATCAAAGAACATCTACAGGATAAAAAAGGAATTATTATTTTAGAAAATGAATATGATCTAATACATATTAATCATATTCGTACATTAATCAATAAGAATTCACAAAAAATGTGTGTTGTTCATCATAAAGGAAAAAGATTTCTGACAAAACTTTTTTCAATGATTTATAATAAAGAATTTATTGATGTGGATAGTGAACTTTTTGCCTTTTCTATGAATTATATAGATCAAATGATGGCTGTTGATGAAAACTGTTATGAAGTTCAATCACTTATTCAAAGTGTTCAAAATAATCAAGATATTGAAGAAATTCAATTGGAAAACAAACAACAGCCTTTCCATTTAAAAAATAAGTCACTACAAATTATGTATGTCATCTTCTTACATCTTATACGTTTTATATCATCTTCAATTATTAGTTCAGTCATTGATGTTTTATTGGCTTGGATTTTACTTGATGTTTTAAAACTTTGGATGACGAGTGACTTTTGGCGCATTGCTTTATCGAGTTTGATTGCGCGTATCCTTTCTACAATCGTCAATTATGTTATTAATAAAAAATATGTTTTTAAAGGAAAGAACAATAGTAAACAAACGGCAAGACGTTTTCTGATTTTGACAGTTGTCATTACAATTTTATCAACGCTTTTTGTTTACACTGCTTCAAGCTTACATATTATGTCAGAAAAGCTCGCAAAACCAGTAGGAGATCTTCTTTTATTTTTATTAAGTTATAGTGCACAAACAAAGTGGGTTTTTAAAAATAATGAAAGATAAAATCATCTAAAATGATGATTTTTTATCTTTTTTTATAATTTTTTTTATAAAAAAACATTGATAAAATCAAAGAAAATTAAAAAAATAATTAAATTTGAACTTCAAAGTATTTACATTTTAATTTCTTCGTGTATAATACAAACCGTATTCAAGGAGGAAAGTAGAATGGATTTTGAAAAAGTAAAAGAAATCATTGTGGATTCATTAAGCTGTGATGAAAGTCAAGTAACAATGGAAGCAAGTTTAAAAGATGATTTAGAAGCAGATTCTTTAGATGCAGTTGAATTAATTATGCAAATTGAAGAAGAATTTGAAGTAGAAATTCCAGATGAAGTTGCTTCTAACATGAAAACTGTTAAAGATATCGTAGATTATATTGAAGCAAACAAATAGTAAAGGATGTCGCTGAGGCGGCTATATATTTTATAATAAGCTTTGAATTTCAAAGCTTATTATTTTACTATATACTTTGAACTTCAAATAAAGGAGAATAACTATGAAATTAGATTTCATTAAACAAATTATGAGTGAATTTGATCAATCAAATGTCACAAAGATGAAAGTAGAAATAGATGATTTAAAAATAGAATTAGAAAAAGAAAGCGAAAAGGTTGAATATGTAAAACCGGTAGAAAAAGAAGTTATTGAAGATAAACAAATAAAACAAGAACAAGCTACTGGTACAGCAGTAAAATCACCTATTGTCGGGGTTTTCTATAGTGCAAGTTCACCAGAGAGTGAGCCTTATGTAACAGTAGGGAAGAACGTAAAAAAAGGTGATATTGTATGTATTATTGAAGCGATGAAAGTGATGAATGAAATAAAGGCACCATGTGATGGAACGGTTACATCAATTCTTGTGGAAAATGAAGCGCTTGTAGAATATGATCAAGCTCTTATGGTGATTGAATAAGATGTTCAAGAAGATCTTGATTGCCAATCGTGGTGAAATCGCGGTGCGCATTATTCGTTGTTGTAAAGAAATGGGAATTGAAGCCGTCGCTGTGTATTCTACAGCGGATGCCACTTCTTTACATGTCCAACTTGCTGATGAAGCTTATTGCATTGGTCCTGCTAAAAGCAGTGATAGTTATTTAAATATGGAAAATATTTTATCTGTTGCAACGCTTGCAGGTTGTGATGCGATTCATCCAGGTTTTGGTTATTTATCAGAAAATTCAACCTTTGCCAGACTAGTAGAAAAATGTGGAATGACTTTTATTGGGCCAAGTGGAGATGTTATTGACCAAATGGGAAATAAAAGTGTCGCTCGACAAATGATGATTGAAGCGGGAGTTCCAGTTGTTCCAGGAAGTAATGGCAGTATTACTTCACTTGAAGAAGGAAAAGAATTAGCAAACAAAATTGGATATCCTGTTTTAATTAAAGCTTCTGCCGGTGGTGGTGGAAGAGGTATGCGTAAATGTTTTAAAGAAGAAGATTTTGAAGATGCTTATAAAACAGCTAAGGCGGAAGCTAAAGCTTGTTTTGGTGATGATGATATGTATATGGAAAAGTTGATTTTAAATCCTAAGCATATTGAATTTCAAATCTTGGCAGACAATTTTGGAAATGTGATTCATTTAGGAGAAAGAGATTGTTCGATTCAACGTAGAAATCAAAAGATGATGGAAGAATCACCAAGTAAAGCATTGAGTCAAGAATTACGTGAACAAATGGGAGAAGATGCCATTAAAGCAGCTAAACAAGTAAATTATCGTAATGCAGGAACAATTGAATTTGTTTTAGCACCGGATGGAAAATATTATTTTATTGAAATGAATACGCGAATTCAAGTTGAACACCCTGTAACAGAAATGGTAACGGGAGTGGATTTGATTCGTGAACAAATTCGTATTGCCGCCAATTTAAAATTGAATTATAAACAAAGTGATATTTGTTTAAATGGGCATGCCATTGAATGTCGAATCAATGCAGAAAATCCTAAAGAAAACTTTAGACCCTCTCCAGGAATCGTTAATAGTTTACATTTACCTGGTGGTTTTGGCGTACGTATTGATACAACTCTTTATCAAGGTTATCAAGTTTCATCACATTATGATTCCATGATTGCCAAAGTCATTGTTCATGGGAAAAATCGTATCGAAGCCATTCGTAAAATGCGAAGAGTATTGAGTGAATTGGTGATTGATGGTATTGATACTAATCAAGAATTGCAGTATTTCATTTTACATGAAAATGATTATGTTAAAGGGGAGTTTGATACAAGTTTTATTGAAAATCATTTAGATGAGTTGGTGAATGAATCATGATGGAACAATTATTTAAGGAAAGAAAAGAAAAACTTTATTTATTTAAATCTCTTCGTAAAAAAAGACAACAAAAAAGAAAAGAAGTTCCTGAAGGACTTTATAGTAAATGTCCTGATTGTAAAGAACTTATTTTAACAAGTCATTTGAAAAAGAACTTATCTGTTTGTCCTAATTGTGGAAGTCATTTAAAGTTAAATGCTTATGAAAGACTAGAGATGCTTTATGATCAAGGAAAATATAAAGAACTTTATAAAACAAACATTAAAGTCAATCCTCTTGATTTTCCAGGCTATGATGAAAAAATTGATTTTCTTCAAAAGAAAACCGGACTCAATGAAGCTGTTGTGGTCGCTAGTGGCAAAATCAATGAAACAAAAGTTATTACTTGTGTCATGGATTCACGTTTTTTAATGGGAAGTATGTCATCGGTTGTAGGTGATAAAATCACGAAAGCCATTGAACATGCGACAAAAAGAAAATATCCACTTATTATCTTTACCGCTTCTGGTGGCGCTCGTATGCAAGAAGGAATTTATTCTTTAATGCAAATGACAAAGACCTCAGCGGCTTTAGCACGTCATCATGAAGCAGGATTACTTTATATTTCCTATATCACGCATCCAACAACAGGAGGAGTTACAGCCTCTTTTGCAAGTCTTGGTGACATTATTATTGGTGAACCAAATGCTTTAATGGGCTTTGCGGGAAGACGTGTCATTGAAAGCACGCTTAAACAAAAATTACCAGAAAACTTTCAAAGAACGGAATTTATGAAAGAACAAGGCTTTATAGATTTGATTGTTAGAAGGCAAGAAATGCGTTCAACCATTATCCGTCTTTTAAAAATGCATGGAAAGGGGGCTTAGTGATGTCTTTGAATCAAGTAGAAGTAGAAATTGAAAACTTACAAAAAGAATTAATGGAATGTTCAAATAATAGAAAAACAGAAATTGAAAAAGAAATCAAAGAACTTGAAAAAAGCTATAAACATTTAAGTCCTTATGATCATGTTTATCTAGCAAGAAAGAAAACAAGACCCAATGTAAAAGATTATATTCATCATCTTTTTGATGATTTTATCGAATTTCATGGTGATCGCCTTTATAAAGATGATGGTTCAATTGTGGGTGGAATTGGCATGCTTGGCAAACAACCTGTTACCATTATTGGACATTTGAAAGGGAGAACGTTAGAAGATAATCTCAAATGCAACTTTGGGATGTCTTCGCCTGAAGGCTATCGTAAAGCCTTACGTTTAATGAAACAAGCCGAAAAATTTAAACGACCAATTATTGCCTTTGTCGATACTCCCGGTGCTTATCCAGGGATAGAGGCAGAAATGCATGGTATTGGTGAGGCCATTGCCCGTAATTTAAAAGAAATGTCTACTTTAAAAGTTCCTATTATTACGATTGTTATTGGAGAAGGGGGCTCTGGCGGTGCCTTAGCTTTAAGTGTTTCTGATCGTTTGGTGATGTTAGAAAATAGTATTTATTCAATTTTATCACCTGAAGGATTTGCTTCTATTTTATGGAAAGATCAAGAAGGAAAACGTGTTCAAGAGGCAACAAGTTTAATGAAATTAACGGCACAAGATCTTTATGAAGCTCATATTATTGATCAAATCATTCATGAGGATTTAAAAGGAGCTACGATAGAAAGCTATGAAGTTTATCGTCAAATTAAAGAGTATTTAAAAGAAAATATCAAAGAATTACAAAAATTATCTACAAATCAATTAATCAACAAGCGTTATGAAAAATATCGAAAGATAGGACAAGTATTTTAAGGAGTAGAAAATGAACGGAATTGAAATAATTTCAACAGGTTATGCCAAAATTGAAAAAACATTAGACAATGCTCAATTAGAAAAGATGGTAGAAACCTCAAATGAATGGATCATCTCACGTACAGGAATTCAAAGAAGACATATTTCTTCTAGATCCAGTGCTTTGCTTGCTATCGAAGCAGCTAAAAAGGCAACACAAAATCAAGATTTAAGTAAATTGTCTTTGATTATTGTAGCAACGATGACTCCAGAAAATAAAACACCAAGTAATGCTTGTCTTGTTCAAAATGCTTTAGGTTTAAATGAACAGGCAATTATTTGTTTTGATATAAATGCAGCATGTAGTGGTTATGTTTATGCTTTAAAAGTTGCTCAAAGTTTATTACAAGAAGGGCAATATGGTCTTGTTATTGGAAGTGAACAATTAAGTTCTATTATTGATTACCAAGATCGTAATACTTGTATTTTATTTGGAGATGGCTCAGCAGCTACATTGATCAAAAAAAATAATAATATTTTTTATAGTTACTTAGATAGTGCTGGCAATCAAGATGTTCTTTATGCAAATGATTATTTAAAAATGAAGGGACAAGAAGTTTTTAAATTTGCGATACAAACAATTCCTCAAAGTATCGATCATGTTTTAAATCAGGCAAAGATGACATTAGAGGAGATTGATTATGTGGTTTGTCATCAAGCGAATGAAAGAATTATCAAACATGTTTATAAAAAATATCAATGTCCTCAAGAAAAATTCTATATGAATTTACAAGAATATGGAAATACTTCAGCAGCGAGTATTCCTTTAGCTTTAGCTGAAATGAATGAAAAAGGACTCTTAAAAAAAGGAATGAAAATTATTCTTGTAGGTTTTGGTGGAGGTCTTACATGGGGCGCTCTTTTAATGGAATGGTAAGGAGATCAAAATGAAATTAAATGAACTATTAAAGATAAAATATCCAATTATTCAAGGAGGTATGGCCAATATTGCCACCGGTGAATTTGCGGCAAGTGTTTCTAATGCAGGGGGCTTAGGTCTCATTGGAGCAGGGGGCATGAATGCCAAAATGTTGAAAGAAGAGATCCAAAAATGTAAAAAACTAACGGATCATCCTTTTGGTGTCAATATTATGTTATTGAATCCAGAGGCTAAAGAAATGGCACAGATCGTGATTGATGAACAAGTACCAATTGTTACAACAGGGGCAGGAAATCCAGGAATTTATATGAAAATGTGGAAAGAAGCTGGAATCAAGGTCTTTCCTGTAGTGCCAAGCGTGGCCCTTGCTAAAAGATTAGAACGTGCTGGAGCGGATGCTTTAATTGTAGAAGGATGTGAAGCAGGAGGACATATTGGGGAAGCGACAACAATGGCTCTAGTTCCTCAAGTAGTTGCAAACGTTTCTATTCCTGTTATTGCTGCTGGAGGAATTGCCAGTGGTAAACAACTCTTAGCGGCTTTTGCATTAGGTGCTTGTGGTGTTCAAATTGGAACAGTATTACTTGCAAGCCAAGAATGTCCGATTCATGAAAATTATAAACAAGCAGTTTTAAAAGCCAAAGATACTTCAACAACAGTTACGGGAAGAATCAATGGTACACCAGTAAGAATTTTAAAAAATAAAATGGCAAAAACCTATATTCAAAAAGAAAAAGAAGGAGCTACGATGATGGAACTAGAAAAGTATACACTTGGTTCTTTAAAGAAAGCTGTCTTTGAAGGAAATGTTGATGAAGGTTCTTTAATGGCAGGACAAGTTGCAGGTATGGTTCATGAAATTAAACCCGTCCAACAAATCTTACAAGAAATGATGGATGAGTTGAAAGTAGCTTATCAAAATTTGGAGATTTAAAATGTTAGAAATAAATCATAAAAAAATGAATATTCCTCTTATTCAAGGAGGTATGGGTGTTGGGGTGTCTTTAGGAAATCTCGCCGGTCATGTTGCCAAGTGTGAGGCAATGGGTGTGATTTCTACGGCGCATCCTGGATATCGTGAAGAAGATTTTGAGTCAAATCATCGTGAAGCAAATATCCGTGCTTTAAAAAAAGAAATTAAAAAAGCACAAGAAATATCGAAGGGAAAAGGGCTCGTTGCGATTAATGCTATGGTCGCTATAAAAGATTATGATGAATTAATTGAAGCTGCTTTAAGCGAAAAGATTGATGCCATTATTTCAGGGGCTGGTTTGCCTTTAAGACTCCCTGAACTTGTAAAAGATCATGAAGTCTTAATTGCGCCCATTGTTTCAAGCGGTAAAGCCTGCAAATTAATTATGAAACATTGGTTAAAGAAATATCAAAGAACACCTGATTTTATTGTTATTGAAGGTGCTCTTGCTGGAGGTCATTTAGGTTTTAAAAAAGAGGATTTAGAAAATCAAACCTATCAAAGTTTAGAAGAAATCTTTCAAGAGGTTGAACAAGTAGTCGAAAGTTTTCAACTTAATATTCCTGTCTTTGTAGCGGGAGGAATTCATCAAAGAAGTGATGTCAAACATTTCTTTGAATTAGGCGTTGATGGTATACAAGTAGCCTCACGTTTTATTCCAACCTATGAATGTGATGCTTCGATGAAATATAAAGAAGCTTTTTTAAAGGCAAAGAAAGAAGAAGTAGGATTAGTGAGTTCACCTGTGGGAATGCCAGGACGTGCTTTTCAAAATGCATTTGTTCAAAAAACAAAAAAAGAAAAAGTACCCATCAAGAAATGTTATCAATGTTTAACACCATGCAATCTTAAAACAACACCTTATTGTATTTCAAGAGCTTTAATTGAAGCGGTAAAAGGAAATTTAGATGAAGGACTTATTTTTACAGGAGCTTATGGTTATATGCAAGATCATTTAATGCATGTTGAAGAAGTTATTCATGAATTAATGGAGGATGAAAAATGAAACTAGGAATAATTTATGCTGGACAAGGAAGTCAAGTGGTAGGTATGGGAAAATCTTTTTATCCCCATCCTCTTTTTGATGAATATCCTGATTTAAAGGAACTTTGTTTTAATGGACCACTGGATAGATTATCTCTTACCCAAAATACACAACCTTGTATGGTTTTAGTAGCGTCTATTATTACGGATTTGCTTAAAGAAAATGGAATTATTCCTGATTATTGTGCAGGTTTATCACTTGGCGAATATTCTGCACTTTATTGTGCAAATGTTTTTGAACAAAGACAAGTTATAGAATTGGCTCGTTTTCGTGGAAAGGTCATGAATGAAGCGGTTCAAGGAATAGATAGTGAAATGATTGCAGTGATTAAAATGGAAAGAGATATTCTAGAAGATTTATGTAAGCAAGCTTCTTCATTAGGAATTGTCTCTATTTCGAATTATAACTGTCCAGGTCAATTGGTTGTTGCTGGTGAAAAAGAAGCAGTTGAAAAAGTAAAAGAACTTGCTTTAGAAAAAGGAGCGAAAAGAGTTATTCCTTTAAATACAAGTGGACCTTTTCATACAGCATTATTAAAAGAAGCATCACTTGCTTTAAAAGAAAGATTTCAACAAGAAATATTTCATGAAATGAAAATACCTGTTATTTTTAATACTTTAGGACATGAATTAAAGAATCAAACAATCCCAGAAATCTTAGAAAAACAAGTGATGTCCCCTGTTTATTTTGAAGATAGTATTCGTTATATGATAAATCAAGGGGTTGATACGATTATTGAAATAGGACCAGGAAAGGTTTTAAGTGGTTTTGTGAAAAAAATCAATAAAGATATTCAACTTTATCAAATAGAAGATAATGATTCATTAGAAAAAACAATCAAAGCTTTGAAGGGAGAAGATTATGAGATTAGAAAATAAAATTGCCCTTGTAACAGGTGGTGGACAAGGAATTGGGAAAGAAATTGCGAAGACTCTTGCAAAACAAGGTGCTTTTGTTTTAATCAATTATCTTGATTTAGGAAACAATCAAGAAATTGCCCAAAAGACACAACAAGAAATTGAAGAACTTGGTGGAAAGTGTGCACTCATTTCTGCTAATGTTGCAAGTTATAAAGAAACGGAAGAAATGTTTAAAATTATTAAAAAAGAATATGGTCAATTAGATATTTTAATTAATAATGCAGGAATTACCAAAGATGGTTTGATGCTTCGTATGAAAGAAAGTGATTTTGATCAAGTCATCGATGTAAATTTAAAAGGAACATGGAATTGTATGAAACATGCAACGAAGCTTATGATGAAACAAAAATATGGACGTATTGTTTCATTGTCATCTGTTGTTGGGGTGATGGGAAATGCTGGACAAGTCAACTATGCGGCTAGTAAATCAGGAATTATCGGCATGACAATGTCTCTTGCTCGTGAAGTGGGAAGTCGTGGCATTACGGTCAATGCGGTCGCTCCAGGATTTATTCAAACAGCCATGACTGATGTTTTAAGTGATGAAATTAAAGATCAAATGAAAAGCCAAATCCCTCTAGGTTCGTTTGGAAATGTTCAAGATATTGCTGATGCTGTTTTATTTCTAGCTAGTGATGAGGCAAAATATATTACTGGACAAACATTACATGTCGATGGTGGCATGGCTATGTAAGGAGAAAGTTATGAAAAGAAGAGTTGTAGTGACAGGTCTTGGTGCTTTAACACCAATTGGAAATAATGTAGTAGATTCATGGCAAGGTATTTTAAATCATCAATGTGGTATTGATTTTATTCAAAAGTTTGATACGACACATATGAAAGTCAAGGTTGCCGGTGAATTAAAGAACTTTGAAGCAACAGATTATCTTGATAAAAAAGATATTCGTAAAATGGATCCTTTTATTCAATATGGTTTGATTGCTTCACATGAAGCAATCAAAGATGCCAAAATCGATGTTGAAACCATAGATCATGATCGTTTTGGTGTCGTTGTTTCAAGTGGTATTGGTGGTTTAGGTTCTATTGAAGAAAATCATAATCGTGCTTTAAAAAAAGGTTTTGATCGTGTTTCCCCTTATTTTATTCCAATGACAATCAGTAATCTTGCAGCTGGACAAATTGCGATTGCTTTTAAAGCGCAGGGTCTGGCAACCTGTCCGGTAACAGCTTGTGCCGGAGGGACAAATGCGATAGGAGATGCGTTTAGAAATATTCGTGATGGTTATCTTGATGTTGCTCTTGCTGGTGGGTGTGAAGCAAGTATTACGCCTTTAGGAATTGGTGGTTTTACTTCCATGAAAGCTTTAAGTGAATCCTCTGATCCAAAATGTGCTTCTATCCCTTTTGATAAAGAACGTAATGGTTTTGTCATGGGAGAAGGGGCAGGAATTCTTGTTTTAGAAGAATTAGAACATGCTAAAAAAAGAGGAGCACCTATTTATTGTGAAATGGTTGGTTATGGTGTGAGTTGTGATGCTTATCATATGACTGCTCCTGCTCCTGAAGGAATCGGTGGAGCTAAAGCAATGATTCATGCTTTAAAAGATGCTTCTATTAAAGCAAGTCAAATCGATTATATCAATGCCCATGGAACCTCAACACCAATGAATGATAAATTAGAAACAGCAGCCATTAAAAAAGCCTTTGGAGAGCATGCTCAAAAACTAGCAGTTTCTTCAACGAAAGGAAATACAGGGCATTGTTTAGGAGCAGCTGGAGGAATTGAAGGTGTCTTTTGTGTGAAAGCTTTAGATGATAATTTCATTCCTGCAACCATTAACTATCAAAATTTTGATGAAGAATGTGACTTAGATATTGTCGCAAATAGTGGTAGAAAACAAGAATTACATTATGTTATGTCTAATTCATTAGGATTTGGTGGACATAATGCCTCAATTATTTTTAAGAAATATGGAGAAGAATAATGGAACTTAATAGTAATCAAATACAAGAAATCAATCCTCATCGTTATCCTTTTGCCCTTGTTGATCGCATTATCGATTACAAACCAGGAGAATATGCCAAGGGAATTAAATGTGTCAGTGTGAATGAAATGCATTTCTGCGGACATTTTCCTAGCCATCATGTTATGCCAGGTGTTTTGATTGTTGAAGCATTGGCTCAAGTAGGGTGTATTGCAATTTTATCGAAAGAAGAAAATAAAGGAAAAATTGCTTTCTTTGGCGGTATTAAAAACTGTCGTTTTAAAGGACAAGTTATTCCAGGTGATGTTTTAGAAATGGAATGTGTTCTTACAAAACAAAAAGGACCTGTTGGTATTGGTGAAGCAATCGCTAAAGTCGATGGGAAAGTTGTTTGTAAAGCAGAACTTACATTTGCAATTCAATAATCTTGAATTGCAAATTTTTTTATTTTATCATGATAAAGAGGTGACATTATGAAACTGATTGAACTTGAAGAAGTTGATTCAACAAATGATTATTTAAAAAGAGAATATAAAAATTTACCAATGCAAGCCTGTGTTACAACGAAGCATCAAACTAAAGGTAGAGGTAGAAATGGACATGTATGGCAAAGTCATCCAAATGAAAACCTCATTATGAGTTTTTTATTTAAAGATTTTCATAAAATAGAAGATGCTTGGAAAATGACACAATTAGCAACGTGTAGTGTGGTTGGTTTATTGGATCGCAATCGTATTAAAGCAACGATTAAATGGCCGAATGATATTTATGTTGATGGAAAAAAGATTTGTGGTATTTTAGTAGAAACGATCTTAGATCCTGATTTAAAAGGAGTCATTGTAGGAATAGGATTGAATGTTAATAATGAAGATTTTCAATCAATGAAACAAATTACTCATAAAGAGTATAAAATATCTAAACTTGCTATTGGACTGAAAACATTTATGTTGATTTATTATAATTTATATCAAACAAATCAGTTTCATAAGGTTTTAGAGTACGCTAATAGTATTTCTTATTTAAAAGATCAATGGGTAGAATATGGAGAGTATGGAGAAGTTTGTTTTCAAAAGCTATTAGATGATGGTTCTGTTTTATTTATTGATCGACAAGGAAAAACATATAAACAGGTAATTAATGAAATATCTTTGCATCAAAATAAAATATAAATAAAAAAATCAACGACTGTTGATTTTAATAATGGTGCTGGAGATGGGATTCGAACCCACAGCCTACTGGTTACGAGTCAGTTGCTCTACCATTGGAGCTACTCCAGCATAGAAATAGAAGCATTGCTTCTATTTCTTTTCAACTTTTGTTTCACAATAAAGACAACGATAAATACGTTTTTCTTCATTGGCTAAGTAGAATACATGATCTAAACCTTGTTCTGTTGAAGTAATACAACGAGGGTTTTTACATCTTTCTACATTAATGATTTTTTTAGGAAGTTGTAATTTTTTCTTTTCAACCAGTTCACCATTTTTAATAATACAAACAGTAATATTAGGATCTAAATAACCTAATACATCTAAATCTAAAGTGAACTCTTCATCTATTTTTAAAATATCTTTTTTACCCATTTTATTAGATTTAACGTTTTTAATAATAGCAACGCTACAATCTAATTTATCAAGCCCTAAAGCTGTATAAACTTCTAAAGATTTACCTGCACGAATATGATCTAAAACAATTCCGTTTTTAATACTATCTATCTTCATTATCTTTCTACCTCATTTTCTAATCCTAACATTTTTAAAATAAGTGCCATACGCATAAAACGTCCATTTTGAACTTGATCAAAATATTTAGCTCTTGGATCATCGTCAACTTCTGTCGCAATTTCATTAACACGAGGTAATGGGTGCATAACGATTAAATCAGATTTCGATTTTTCAAGTTTCTTTAAATCTAAAATATAAGTATCTTTTAAACGAATATAGTCTTGTTCATTGAAGAATCTTTCTTTTTGCACACGTGTCATATAAAGAATATCTAAATCTTCAATGACTTCTTCAATTGTTTCAACTTCTTTATAATCTAAATTCTTAGCATCTAATAAATCATGTTTTAAATACTCAGGAATTTTAAGTTCAGGTGGTGCAATAAAGACAAACTTAATATTTTTATAACGAGACATCGCCTTTGTAAGAGAATGAACAGTACGTCCAAATTTTAAATCTCCACAAAAGCCAACTGTAAGATTGTCTAATCTTCCTTTTTCTCTAGAAATTGTAAGTAAATCCGTTAATGTTTGAGTTGGATGGTTATGTCCACCATCTCCAGCATTGATTAAAGGTACTGTACTTTTTCTTGTAGCAACAAGAGGTGCTCCTTCTTTTGGATGACGCATTGCAATAATATCGCAATAGCTTGAAACAACACTAATAGTATCACTAACACTTTCACCTTTAGAAGCGCTTGTATTGCTTGCACTTGAAAAACCTAAAACACTTCCACCAAGTGATAACATAGCTGATTCAAAAGAGAGTCTTGTACGTGTACTTGGTTCAAAAAAGAGTGTAGCAAGAATTTTATGACGACAAACATCTTGATAACGTGTACGATCTTTAATAATATCGTTGGCAATATCAATCAATTCATTGATTTCTTCTACACTTAAATCCATTGGGTCAATTAAATATTTCATAACAATCTCCTTTTTTTTCTTCAATATTATAACACTCCTTTATAGAGGGTTAAATACCTTTTAAAAAAATACGAGAATTTCTTCTCGTATTATTTTTTTCCATTAAAACAATAAGTACAGATTTTATCACTATCAAGACCAATAGCTTGAAGCATATCATCCAAACGATTAAAACGTAAAGAAGTAAAATTAAGCTCTTTACGGATTTCTTCAACCATCGCTTTATATTCAGGTGTATCAGGATTACTATATGTTTCTAACATATTCACATCGTTATCACCTTCACGTTTTTTAATAACACGACGGGTAATTAAATCCATTTCACTTGTACTTCTTGAAAAGTTTAAGTAAGGACAACCGTACATAATAGGTGGACAAGCAGGACGAATATGAGCGGCTTTCGCACCAGAATTGTATAAATATTCAGTTGTATCTCTTAATTGTGTTCCACGAACAATTGAATCATCAATTAATAATAATGATTTATCTTTAATCAAGCTTGCAATTGGAATTAATTTCATTTTCGCAATTAAATTACGATCTGCTTGAATTTGTGGCATAAATGAACGTGGCCACGTTGGTGTATATTTAATAAAAGGTCTTCCATATTGAATATGTGATTCATTTGAATAACCAATAGCATGAGCAATTCCACTATCAGGAACACCTGCAACAAGATCAATATCTTTAATATCATCTCTTTGAGCCATTAAACGACCACATTCATAACGCATTTCTTCAACGTTACGCCCTTCATAACAACTTGTTGGATATCCATAATATACCCATAAAAATGAACAAATCTTCATTTGATCATTGGCTTCAACAAGTGTTTTTACTTCTTCACTTGTCATAAAACAAACTTCTCCAGGTCCTAATTCTTTATATAAAGAATAACCTAGATTAATATAAGCGTGACTTTCAAAGGAAGCACAGAAACCATTTTCACCCTTACCAATATTTAATGGTGTTCTTCCTAATTTATCACGTACAAGATATAAACCATCTTTCGTCATCAACATAAAAGAAATAGAACCTTTTACTTTTCTTAAAACATTGATGATTCCATCAACATAGTTATCTTTTTGATTGATCATTGCTGCAATCAATTCCGTTTGATTCACTTCTCCCCCAGACATCTCTAAAAAATGAGTATGTCCATTATCAAAAGTATCTTGAATCAATTCTTCCATATTTGCTACTCTTCCTACTGAAACAATAGCATAACTTCCCAAACGACAATTAATTAAAAGCGGTTGAGGTTCATTGTCTGAAATACAACCAATCCCCATTTTTCCAGACATCCCTTTAATATCATTTTCAAACTTTGTACGAAATGGTGAATTCGAAATATTATGAATTGCACGGTTAAAACCGTTTTCTCCATAAACCGCTAATCCTCCTTTTTTCGTTCCTAAGTGAGAATGATAATCAACTCCAAAAAACAAATCAGTGACACAGTCTTTACGACTTACAACACCAAACATACCACCCATATATGTAATCTCCTTTTTTTCATTTGTTCTCTAAACGTCGAAAATATGATAACATAAAATAAAATGAAGATAAAGGACGTAAAAAAATGAAATTATATGTAGTAAGACATGGTCAAACAAACTATAACATTGCTAACAAAGTATGCGGCAAATCAGATGTAGAACTGACAGATTTAGGAAAACAACAAGCTAAAAAAGCAAGTGAACAATTACAAGATGTTTCTCTTGATCTTATTTTTGCTTCACCACTTAAAAGAGCTTATACAACAGCAAAGATCATTAATGAAAACCATCAATTACCAATTCATCAAGATCAAAGAATTCAAGAAATTAATTTTGGTAAATTTGAAGGTGTTGTTAATAATGAAGAATTTCAATATTATAAACAAAATCATGCACTTCATTATCCTAAAGGAGAATCTCTATTTCAAGTTGTTCACCGTGTGTATAGTTTTTTAGAAGAATTAGAAAAAAACTATCCTGATAAAAACATTTTAGTTGTTTGCCATGGAGGTATTGTACGTGTGATTCACAGTTATTTTTACGATATGACAAATAAAGATTTAATGACATGGCTTCCCCAAAATTGTTGTATTCAATGCTATGAAAAATGATGACTTTGTATTGACTGAAAAACGGAAAGTGATATACTTATAAATAGGAAAAAAGGAAAAGGAGAGTTAAATATGAACGTAGATAAAGATACTTGCATTGGATGCGGAGCATGTGCTGGTGTATGTCCTGTAGAAGCTTTAGCATTTGATGACGAAGGAAAAATGGAATGTGACAAAGATACATGCATTGGATGTCAAGCATGTGTTGGAACTTGTCCAGTAGAAGCTATTTCAGCTGAATAATGAGATGAAGAAGATAGAAATATCTTCTTTTTATTTTTGCTTGATATGATAAAATAAGTTTGGAGGTTTTATATGAAAACAACAATACATACATTAAAAAAAGAATATAAAGATAATCAAACTTATTTAAATGAAAAACAAAATCTTTTTCAAAATTTAACTTATATGATGATTGAAAAAGAATTAAATCATAATGATATTGACATTAAACATGAAGAAGTGATGGACTACTATAAAAAATGTGAAGACATTGATGAAACTATTGCTTTCTTTGATGAAAAATATGATCAACAATTAGATAAACTTGGTGAAAAAGAAGAAATGTTTGATGATGATGCGCTTGTATTTTATATCGTTAAAGTTATTGAACATTTTGTAGACATTCATCAAATTCCTGATAAAAATTATATTGCGAGTGATTTATTAGAATTGATTCAAAAAGATCATGATTACCATGATTTACTTGAACAAACACAAAGTATCATGAAACGTCTAATCAGGATGAAACATGAAAAAAATCAAGATTTACAAAATACGTTTAGTCCTTATGGAATCGATTTGGAACAATTTTTTACGCGTGTATTCCAAGAAATTGATTATATAGAACATCAAGTTTCTTTTCTTACAAAAATTTATTCACTTTTAAAAGAACTACAAAATGAGTATGCTCTTTCTTTAAGATATGTTGAAATTCGTATGGATGTTTTAAGCACCCTTACAAAGTACACACAAGAAAATTTAGATGAAGAAATAAAAGATATTTGCAAGCACTACCCACAATATCGTTTTATGCTTTATTATAAAATCATGACTACTTTACAACAAATTGGTGAAACTGGTTTATTGAAAAAATACTATTATGAAGTCAATGCCTGTATACCCATGAATGAAGAACAAAAAGATTTATTAGAAGTCATTCAAGAAATTTTTGGATAGGAGAATTTTTATGAAAAAAGATTTATATTTAATGAGACATGGACAAACATTATTTAATGTTAGAAGAAGAATTCAAGGATGGTGTGATTCACCATTAACTGAATTAGGAAAACAACAAGCTTTAAAAGCTAAAGAATACTTAAAAGATATTTCTTTTGACCATTATTATAGTAGTACATCAGAAAGATGTTGCGATACGATTGAACTTATTATTGGAGACCATTATTATAAAAGATTAAAGGGATTAAAAGAAAGAAATTTTGGTTTATTTGAAGGAGAAAGTGAAGATTTAAACCCTAATTTTGATGATTTTGGTTATGATGATTTATTTCCACATTATGGTGGAGAAAGAAAAGAAGATGTACAAAAAAGACTAAAAGGAACACTTACAGATGTGATGAATAAAGAAGATCATCAAACAGTTCTTGCTCTTTCACATGCTGGTGCTTGTATGTGTTTTCTATCCACTGTTATTGATCCTGAAGAAGTATTAAAAAGTGGAGGCCTTACTAATTGTTGTATATTACATTTTACATTTGAAAATGATACTTTTAAGTTTGTTGAAATTATTCGACCATAATAAAAAAATATTGATAAAAAGTAGACTTTTTAAATCAAAAGAGGTAAAATGAATGTGAGGAAAATAGTAGAGGTTGGCTACTTTATATAAACTTACTTTTCACTTGTCATAATATAAAGTGGAACCCACGCACCTGTCTGATTAACAACATCCATTAAATTCTTAATAAGCATTTCAAAAATATATACGTCCCTAGTAAGACCAATATTGTACATTCCCTTAGGCTTATCTGAGCCAAGTCTTGTACCCATTCCACCTGCTAAAAGTAAAGCTGCAACTTTTCCCTCTTTAATTGCTTCCGTACCTATAGCTGTGTATTTATCCTTATTTGCTTCAATATCAGCAATGCTTACTGCATCGTCAAGGGGTGTGATAACACCTTTTTCAATTTCTTTTCCGCCATCTTCAATTAACTTAAGCAAATCAAAATCAATTTCATCTATCTGCTTTAATAAAGACTGTCTCTGGTTTTCATCAAGTTCATCATAATACTTTAATAACTGAGACTGATTATACTTTTCCAATTTTGCTTTTGTTTCCTGTAAATTCATTCATTACCTCCATTGGCTTCCCATTTTTTCATATTTTCATACTATAAAGAATAAATTATTTTCCAATAATATGCAAGGTTTTAATGCTACAAAGTATTTCAATACAGCTCTGATATCTTAAATCAGGATTATTTCTTGTACATTTTTTTATTATCTTTCTAAGTTTATGGCTTGTCTTAAAATAGTCTTTAAAACTGTAAAGTGATTTACTGCCTTGCACTGAATTATATGTTTTTGAAGTTTTTAAATAGTACATTGTTGTACCTATTCCATATATGTCTGCCCTAATGTCAGTATTATAAAGCCCCTTCCCTTTGCTATCGCCAAACTGCTCCGGTGCTGCAAAGCCCTTACTTCCCAAGGCAAGCTTATCCACATCAATATCTGTTCTGTATCTTTTTGCTATGCCAAAATCAATAAGCTTAATTCTTCCATCCTTACATAAAATAATGTTAGCCGGCTTTAAATCTCTATAAACTATTGCCGGCGACAAACTATGAAGATAATAAAAGCCACTGCATACCTGTTCCATAACTTTTACAAGCATTTTTGTAGATAATGTTCCATATTCATCCACATATTTCTTTAAATCAATCCCATCTATATATTCCATTACCAGAAAAAATGCATCTTCAATCTTTATTAAGTCAAAAATTTTTGGAAGGACCGGATGAGTACAGTTCTTTAAAACTTCAAGTTCTCTTTC